>UMLR01009569.1_pt1 | contig 64480 bp, 38 predicted proteins | sample 1966741 | NCBI WGS metagenome assembly UMLR01 (sample SAMEA4836207, study PRJEB28245) | human gut metagenome | biome: gut microbiome; material: fecal sample | place: Denmark | collected 2008 | reverse complement strand
GAACGGCTCATCAAGTATATACAAGTCGTTGTCCTGCAACAGCAGAGCCATAAGCGCCAGCTTCTTTTTCATGCCGGTAGAATATTCCGATGCATACCTATGCAACGGCAGCTGAAACATTTTATTCACTTCTTCCACCCTTGCTCTGTTGATCTTCTTGCCTTTTGCTTTTATGCAAAAATCGAGATACTCATATCCGGTAATCAGCGAATAGAAATGAGTCTCGGCCGGCAGATAACCGATTGAGATGCCTGACGCCTTGTCTATGCAGCCGTCATAACCGGCAAGTCCCATGATGCAGTTAAACAGCGTTGTCTTACCTGCCCCATTCTCACCGGCAAGTCCATAAATCATCCCCGACTGATAGGCTACCGACAATCCATGTAAAACCACTGTCTTGCCGTAGCTTTTTGACAAATCTGTTATATTTATCAGCTCCATATATTTTTTAAGTTGTCTTTAAGGAATATACAGCATAATACGTTTATCAGAACAAACGGAACGATCAGAAGCGGAATAAAACAAGTAAAGAAAAACAGGGGTATAAGCACTACCAGCTGATATACGGCCAGTGATGCTGATGAAAACGACATATGGCGCACCATGCCCATATTGCACAAATATAATATGCTTCCCGATATTACGGAAACAGCAAACAGCAGATTATCACCGCTGAAGGAAAACGAAAGTATAATTCCGACAAAAGGCACGGCTGTTATTACGGCATTCCAGACGCTTGACAAGACAAGATGCCGCTGAAAAGCTGAATAATTGAGATAAAAGGTTAGCTCCTGCCGCTGCGGAACGGATGCAAACGACATTGTCTGAACTATTCCCCATACAATCAAGGCTACTTTTCCGATACGGATATTGGCATGCAGCGCCCCTATGACTGTAACTATGAGCAAAAGAAGATAAAACCAGCCGTACATACGGAACATGCGGATATACTCCAGACCGCCTTTGTAGAGAAAAGGCAAGGGGACGGGCACAGACTTCATCTTTATGGTCTTTAGCTTAGGCAAAAGAACGGCAGTTGTCATGACGGCTGCGGCAGCGGCATAATGACTTCTAAGACATTCAATCACAACAAACGGCAAACCTATCAATATATATTCAGCCATGAGGAGTAAAGCAGGACATTTAACTTGCTGCGACAGAAAGTCTTTGTCTTTACGTTCGTTATGATAGCATAGCAGGCATAAAATGACGGCAGCGGGCATAATCCAGCTGTAGCTTGTCTTTATCAGCACATAAAGAGCCAAAAACATAAATGCCGCAAAAAGCAGACTTACGGCAATGCCCAGTCGCCTTAAAATCCGCCAAAACTGTTTCAGCCGTAATCCGAAATAGAGAACCGCTATCATTGTTTCCTCATCAATTCAAGAGTTTAATCTCTTCTTATTTTTGTCTACAAGTTCCAAAAAGGATTGCAAGTGTGCTTAAAGCCACGCCGACAGCTATTCCTAAAGCCACTCCGATCTTAATATTATCCATAGCTGCGCCGGCTGCTGTGCCAGCCATAATCCCCAATGCCATAATCGGGCCGCAAATCAAATAATATTTCTTCATGAACTTTATTATTTTGTTGTTATTTTAGAAATGCAAATGTACAAAAAAAGGAGCGATTCTTGTTACTTAATCGCTCCTTTTCTTAGGTTATGTTTAATAATAGTATAAAATTATGCTGTTGTCATTATTTATTCTCGCCAATCTCAAACGGCTTCGTTGCCGTGGCGTTGCCGTACTGGATATAGAGCTGATATTTACCCGGTTTCATGTCGGTAACGTCTATAAGATATGGTGCAATATACTTCACAGCTTTAACCACTCGCTCCTTGCTGTCGAAGATCACCACCTTTGCCGGATCCTGCGTGGGCAGAGTGAGGCGGATGCCCGAATTGTTAGGATTGAACGTAACGCGGGCCTCTTCAAGAGCGTTGGCATAGTTGACGGACAGCTCCGTGATGTCCTTCGGAGAGAACCTTACCATCACCCTCAGCGGCGCTCCCTTCACACCGTCCGGTCTTACATATACAGGAATCTCCGTACCGGGTTCCACCTGCATCATGTTAAGTTCTACGTTGAGCGAGCCGTTGTTTGAAGCATCCATGCCCAGCGTGGTATTCTCGAACACGAAGGTTACTTCCACGGGCTTGTTGTCAGGATTGTCAGCCGAACGGGCCACACCCATAATATAGCCTTTGTTCTTAACGACGTTGTCTGTCTGCATCTTCACCCACGCTGTCTTGCCGGGCTGCTCTGCACGCGAGCGTGTGCTGTATTCGCATATATAGAAAGCTTTCTTAGAGTCATTCAGGCTATAGCCCAATGAGTTGAGGTCGCTTATCTTTGAAAGGCTCACGTTGGCCGGGAACGATATAAAGTTCCACTCACCCGGCTTGAAAGTATATTTCAGTATAAGCTTCTTAACCGTTACAAAGCCTTTGTCGACCACCACCTGTCCGCGTGACTCCGGATCGGCATACACTGTCAGCTGGTCTATCTCGTCACCATCGTTCAGGACAAGTTTTCCGTCTTTTGCCACAGTCTTATTATTGCGCACATAGAAGCGGCACTTAGTTATAGGCGAGGTAAGATATTCGTCTGTACCTGGCTGCACGGCCGTAACCTCTATATATGCCGACTTATCCACCGGTATGGTATGAACGTTCAGCACATTTCCCTCTATGGTTGCATATTCGCTTCCGGCTGTTATATAGTAGAGCCCGGTGCCGCCAGAAGTGAACCCTGCGTCAAGCGTATGTGTAAACGGCTTGTTATAGGCCAATATGTCAGTTTCAGGCCATGTGGCATTCTGAGCTTTTCTTACATCCTTTTTAAGATAAACACGTCCAAGCGGGAAGTTCATGTGGTCCTGAGCGTTATTGTCAATTATATTACCCGTTATGACAATATTTGTCTGTCCGTCTATAGGAACTTCATACTTACGCAGATATATACCATCAGCCGGTTTCACCGGATTGGTCTTGGCATACATTGTCTGTGTCTCCTTCACTTCGCCGTTTACGGAAAGAGAAAAACGGATGTCGCCGCTGCTCTTGTCGTCCTGAATTCCGTAATACGTAAAAAAGCGTGAGTACGGACTGTCTTCAGCAAAGTTGAACGTGAAGCTGCCGTTGGCATGAGTGCTGAAACTCTTATAGAAATTAATACCGTCAACAGGGAACGGGTTTCCGCCATCAATGCCTTCGTCAAACTTTATTCTATTATCATATCCGCTTGTAGCAGCATTCCACTTGACATCCTGTCCGATCCATTTAAAACGCTCGACGCCATTGTCCTCTATCAACTCAGAAAGATACTGTGCTCCGGTTGCAGTGATAAATTTAGCACGATATGCATATCTGTCAGTTGTGTCAAGCAGAGGCACCGTGAAGTTACGGTTGAGCGTCTCCGGTATTGGCAGCAGATAATATCCGTCTGACAATGGTATATTGTCTGAAGACACAGTACTATTGCCGTCACGCAGACTGAAGGACACTACCTGAACATTCTGTATTTCCTCGCCTCCGGCATTGACCTTAGCCAATATCATACGGCCCGAGACACCGCCGTCGGCACTTGGAACAAGTCCTATCAGCTCAATGCTCTGGGCCTGTACAGACAGGCCGAGCAATGAGAACAATAAAACAATTATATATCTTGCTTTCATTATCTTACGTTTATTTTGTTTGTATAATCCTTGTTAGATGTGCGCACACGCACGATGTATGTGCCTGAAGGCAACTGATGAGAGTAGCTGTCTGAAGACGTTGTCGTGTAGACGCATCGGCGTCCGGCTGTGTCGAACATTTCTATTACCGACTTGCCTGAGAGGCCTTCTATGCGGCATATGTTTCCGTCGATGCTTACCGAAGGCTTGCCGCCGGCAACTTGACCTACGCCAGTGGTCTCCTCATGTACACTAAGTACGAGTGCAAAGCGCGACTTGGCTTCATCAACATTATTGACGTCGAATTCATATCCGTTGCCGTCGAGCAGACTCCATCTCTGACCTGTTGACTTGTCAAGCAGTTCTGCCTTGTCGTTAAGGCCATAGCCATAAGATTTTATTGCAGCTATACGGAACTTTCCTGTAGACGAGAGTCGCAAGTAAAGCGGTATCTCAACCTTCTTGCCCGGAAGCACGTTTACCGACAGGTTGCGGTTTCCGCAGACAGTGGCAATCTCGTTGGTCTTAGAGTTGAGTCCTCCCCACATCTTCACGGCATCCTCACCGAGAACAAATCCGGCAGAAGTTTCATCCTGCAGCTTCACCTCAGTGCGGTCGGCCAGCTTGTCTGAGTCGCCCTCATAGAGACCGATACGCAGCATCTTGCTTTCATGCAGCATGTAGTGGTCGAACACGCGGCGGCTTATGCTCGTATTCTTAGCCTCTGGTGTTATCACAAGACTTGCACCCGCCTGACGTGTCTGCACGAAGAACGGCTGGAACGGCATCAGCTTCTGAGTCTCGTCATAGTTCTCAACCATATCCCAGGCTGTATATGTGTCGCTCTCAGGATTATACTGGTAAAGATATTTCACCACCTCATCCTCATTCAGCACGACATTATGCTCCTTCGTAAGGTTTATGTTAGACAGATACGGATTACCAATGAGGTTCCATCCTGCGTCAAACTCGCTCTCGCTCGGATAATATTCAAGCATATCTGCATAAGCTGCGTTGCCATTGCTGAGCAAGCTGCCGAGAGAGGTATTCACGATACCCTCCGCACCTCCGTCAGAGTCAATCTTTATCTTAACGCCGTCGCTGAGCACACCCTGCAACAGCTTAGCCTTTACGCCAAACGACACGTATGGCGATGTAGCCTCTATCACATTCGCTCCGTCTTCATTGTCAGCCAGCGACAGCTCTACAATAGGCTCGAGCGCAACGTTGAGCTTAAGTTCGCTATTGTCGGTAACTCCCGAAAGCTTTATTGTAACAGGATTAACAGCCAGACTGTTAAGGTTGTCACGATTAATCGTCACAATGATATCCTGTTCTGCCGGACCGTTAAGGTCGAGCTCTGATATGTTTGCAGAAGCATATTCTGACTCAACTACAGACACCTGCACCTTGCTTGTCGGATTCTTGCTTATCACGCGGCTCTTTACAGTTATCTTGTTGTTTACGTCGCTTATAATTATAGTGTCGCCGTCAGCATGACCGTCAACCGACAGATTTACCTTTACAGGATATTCACCCGCAGCACCGTCGTACATCAGCATCATCTCACATCCGTCATTAAGGGTAGTGCCGTCAACCTCAAACTTCATTCTGCCGTTATCCTGACTCGACATCGGAACAAACGTTGAGAATGGTTCTGTAGATCCTATCGGACGCAGAGCCAACGTAACCGCCGGTGCCGATTCAGCCTGCTGCATTGCGAAGCTTACTGTTGCCTTCTGGCCAGATGAGAACACCGACGCCTTGCTCATGGTCAACGTATAGAACGAGTTGCTCAGCGGCGTAAGCTCTGCATGGTCAGCATTTGCATAGTTATAAGGTGTTCCGTTCATCACGCCAATGCCGAAGCTTGCGCTTACTCCCTGCGGAGCTGCCACATGAACGGCCTGACCTGCCTCTGTATCCTGACTGTTCTGGCTGAACGTAGCAGTGGGGTGATATGGCATGTGAGAGAAGTCTTCGTTAGACGTTGTTCCATACAGAGTGAGCTGAGTGCCCGTAACAACATCATAAACTTTTCCGTCCTCGTTCGTATGATCCATATCGATGAACGACACCAGACCCGGCTCGTCAAGACGCGGATTGTTCAGCATATACTTGCGTATCTCGTCAGACGAGAGCGCACGGCTCCACAACATCACCTGGTCAATGGCACCCTTAAACCACTTGTCGCCCTGATAGTTCTGTCCAAGAAGCAATGCCGAATTTATCTTGGCAGTAGGCACGCTTGTCGAGCGGAAATACTCTGCTCCGTTAAGATATACATGGAATCCGTCTGAAGCTGCCACAAGTGCCACATGCATCCAGCGGCCTACATCCGTAGACTTGAAATAATGTGTGGTAGACCATCCGTAATATCCGTCATTCCAGTGGAAGCGCAGGTTTTTGTCTGCAATATGGATTCCGCAAACTCCACCGTTGCTGCCGCGGAAGAATATCAGAGGCTTAACGCTCTTGAGCATATCCTCGTTGTCTACACGCACCCATCCCATCATGGTGACATTGTTGAGTCCGTTAAGACTTCCGCTTATCTGAGACGACTGCACAGCTGCTCCGCCACTTGTAAATGTCATGGCCTTACCCGGATCCTGTGGCAGCATCTTGTTGTTTACAGTGATCACCAGCGGCACCATTGTACCGTTCTTGCTTTCGATGGTATCCTTAAGAGTCTTGCTACCTTTCAGCATTTCTACGTCAAGCTGCAACTTAGCCACAGCCTTGCCGTTGACGAACTTCATGTTATCAGCAACCTTGAACAGTCCTGTTCTCGAGCTGATTTCATAAATTCCTTCAGGCTCATTCATTCCGCCTACAAGGCGCGCATTTACATCATATGAAACATCGCTTTGATCATAAACGTCGATTTCGTTTCCTTCCCAGTTTCCGACGAGCGAAGGCTCTACCGCAGCCTTATTCTCAAGCACGGCAAGCATCTTGTCTGCCAGTCCGGCAGCTTTCACGCCTTTGGCAACAAGCGTTTTTCCGCTTTCGCCAGCCTCCATGTCGGCCACTTTCATCCACACCTTCTGGTCTTCATACAAGCCGCAGGCATAGAGCTGATACTGCTTTCCGCTATGCCATGACAGAGGCAGCTCTATATCAAGAGTCAGCTGACCGGCATCAGAGAACGGACGTATCTGGAACACCTCGGAAGCAGCAACATAATACTGAGTGTTGACACCCATGCTGTCCGGATGCAGGTTTGCATAACGATAGACACCGAATTCAGGCGACTGATCGCCCGAAGGCGTAAGATATATCGCAGTACCGTTGCCTGTGTCATAGGCTGTACGTCCCTGAGGAGTCTTCACCTCTGACTTGACTGCACCTACAGCCACCGGCATCTTCACATAAGAAGTAACGGCCTGAGTACGCGGAGCCATTCCTGCACGCGAGAAGAGCTCATGCTCCTTGTCAAGCGCTCCGGCATTGAAGTCGTTGTAGTAAACCAAAGCGTCAGCCTCCGATGTGTCATGAGAGAACATGGCGCGCTTAACATCGTTCGCGTTGAGCGCACGGTTCCATATCTTCAGTTCGTCTACACTTCCCTTCATCGCCATGCTCTCAAATCCGTCGGCAAAGAGCGACAGGTTGACAGCACTGTTGAGCGGAGCCCACTGCACTATGCGCGGAGCCGAAGCCACCTCGCTGCCATTTATATATAATGTAACATTTCCGTCACGGTCTTCGCTCAAGGCTACATGCGACCAGCGTCCCTTAGTCAGCGCTCCGCCTACGAGGTCGGTCTGCTGAGTCTCGTTTGTGTCGTATGTTGCACGGTCGAACAGCTGTGCTGGCGCATAGCGGAACTTCAGCTTGCCCTGATCCAGGAGCAACGCCCATCCGCGCGTATCGCGCTGCTGCTCTACAGGACGGTTACACAGAATGACACCGTCGTTCTCCGGATTAATCCAGAAGTCTATAGTAAAGTCGTTAAAGAAGTAGTCAACATTTCCCAAGTCAATACGGCCGCTACCGTTGCTGTAAAGAGCCTGGCCAGGCTTCGGAGTGTAATCAACAGCCGTTGCCTTTGCCGAAGACGACTTGACTGTATATTCAGCCGACTCAGTTGTTACGTCCGGCGACTCGCGCAGGGTCAGCTTCAGCTTAACTCTGTCTCCGTCCTTCAGGTTAGACGTGAAATACTGATACGGATTGTTCACGTCTGTTCCGTTTACATACCATGTATAGTCATAGTAAAGCGGAATAGTCCACTTTGTATCAATTCCGAATGTACGGCGTCCGTTGACATTAGAAAGTTCTTTCAGCGCAAAGCCGTTCTTGAAGTATCGGTCAGCCGGATGCTCAAGGTCAGCCACCCACACGCCACGTCCGTAATCGCCTATCACCATTTCCTGGGTGGTATAGTTCAAGGCAAGACGCTTTGCCGAAAGCGGATTATATCCCTTAAGCCACAACGACCATTGGCCAGTATTGTGGTCGCGCAGATATATACCTGACGAAGAGCTGAAGAAATACAGGTCTCCTGTTCCCTCATGGAAGAATATATCGTCACACGAAATTGACGGCAGACCCTGCGAGAGGTTTTCGCTGTCTCCTGTTGTAAGATCATATTTAAGCACCTTTCCGGTCTGTGCAACATATATAACGTTGCTGTTATTCGGATCAGCAGCAATCCAGGCATTAGTAAACTTAGCCGGAACTTTAGAGCCGTTAGAACCGATCACCTTGACAGTCTCAAACGTATTGCCATTGTCTGTCGACTTGACAATTGTGTGGTTGGTGTTCAGCACAAACAGTGTAGGCTTGTCGCCGTCACGTGTTATCGCAAAATCACGCGCACCTGTTCCCGCACCGGTCTCATCCACTGTATTTGCAGACAGGTTTATCGTCTTGCGGCCGAAGTCCTCTATACGGAAGAACGACTGGGCATTGTTTCCCGGATTGTGAATCAGATACCAGTAGCCTGTACATACATCAGCCATCGAATAGCCTTCATACCAAGAGCTGAGCGATACGCCTTCAAGGCCTCCGCCTCCGCTTCCTGAGAAATAGCATGTGCCGGCATAAGGATTAAGGAAGGCTTCCGTACCCTCATATCCGCGCCAGTTGCCCCAGCGTCCGTAGCGGTATGTCTGAGCGTCCACATCCTGCGTGTTGCCAAGCATTGTCTGGTCGCCAAACTCGTTTACCTTAATAGAATAGTGCAGCTGATTGCCCATCGAGCTGTTTATGTTAGTCCACTCATGATTGTTTATGTCCTTATCCTTTACCAGAAGTCCCGCATCAGAGCCGCGGAACACGCGTCCGCTGCGGTGAGACACAATGCAGTGGTTGTCTGCATTATGACGTGCACTCGTAGTTGTATAGTACTGTCCGTTGTCGGCCAGAGCCTTAAGGCGGTTACCCCATCCGAACTCTCTGAACGTATGTCCGCCGTCACTGCTTATTGCAGAACTCATTGAGCATCCGTAGAGCCACTGGGGATCCTTAAAGTTTACGCCAAATCCGCCGAGCCAGCCCCATGGCGACTCGTTTCCGAAGGCCAGTCCGCTGCCGATACCATTTATAGGCTCCTGCAGCGTGCGCCATGTCTTTCCGCCGTCGTCTGAACGGTAAACAGCAGAATATACGCCATAGCTGACGTTACGCGACGCTGTTGCAAACCACATCTGCAACGGGTTGTCGGGATTCACTTCAAGGAAGCTCTGGGTTGTAGCCTTAAACGGGAACTCGTTCACCTGACTGTAACGCAGTTCTGTTCCGTCCTGATTATACACGTCGAACGTCATGCGCTTTATGTCAAAGCTTCCGTCGCTCTTCGGGGTAAGTCCGTCTTCAGAGTAATATATGCTGCGTGATGTCGGTATATATATAATGTTGCGGTTTGTGGGATGGAAGGCAAAGTTCTGGAAGAACGAGCCCTTCATTCCTGTCTCAGGGTGTGTCTCCTTCAGGTTATCCGGCAGCACAATCTGCTTCCAGTTGACACCCTTGTCCTCGCTGTACCACAACTGACTGCCGAGATAATTCGCGCCAGACTGTATTGCGCCGATAAACTTCAGTTTTCCCGACGCATCTTTAAAGGCATAGCCGCGCTTAAACGACTTATGCGTAGCGCCCTGCACTCTGGTCCAGCTCTGTCCGCCGTCCGTAGTTTCATACACAGCACTACTGCTGCCGTTCTTCATGAAGGCAAAGAAATGGTTCCAGTCATCCGGATCTACGGGTATAGCCGAATGTGAGCAGATCTTGCGGAACTCACGGTCGGGTATTCTGTCCGTAACGCAGTCCCATGTCTTGCCAAGATTATCCGTACGGAATATTCCGCCTCCGTCAGGGATAACCATCAAGGCATCAGGGTCAGTAGGATGCACTACTATCCAGTGCACACGGCCCGTATAGGGCTTCTGCTGCACGGGGCGGAAGTAGCCGGGATTACGTATACCCTTCATCCTGTCTTCAGGCGTATAAGGTATTTCGGGATAATATGTCTCAAGCTGTTTTGAATAAAGGCGACGAACCGACTTCATTGTCTCGCCGTAATAAGCCGTATCCACAAACTGATAGATAGAGTCGCTGCCCGGCGTGTGGCCAAAAGTAGGAAGCCACTGCTTGGCATACATACCATACTCGCGCGAACCGCGCACCTTTCCACGATTCGTTTTTATGTATCGGTCCATAATCCTTGTTATCTCCTGCGGGAACCATCCGTCGCGCGCAAGCTTGATGTAGACCTCATCATTCAACAAATCCTCCTTTTTCACCTGTTCATAAGCAGAATCGGGTAATGTGGAAACAGCACGTTCCATCTTCGAACGCTTCTTGTCGTCAACGTTCTTCTCGCGGCCCAGATGTGCCTGCATGAACACGAACGGCAGCAGAAGCGCCACTAATCCTGTCAATCTTTTTCTAACCATAATACCTTTATTTCTGTTTATATAAGTTTTTGCATCAAATAATCTATTATCTGTTTCTCTGATGTGTGTGCAAAATTATACATTTGTAGCCAATTTAAAAAATAATTCGGATTATATTTGGCATAAATTAATAAATTTCCCGTTTTTTGTTCTATTTTAAAAACTTTTAAACAATCATGTCAACAAATACAAAATAATTGACTAACATCAATTCTTACAATTTGTAAACTATACCAACCAATATTTTGCCGTATCTGAAAAACAGAACTATTATTTTGATAAATAAAACAACTCATTCGTAACATATAGAAAGAATTGACTTATATCAAGAAGGCAGCATGCAGGAAAGACAGATTCTTGATTTTATAACATTATTTCATTATGCTTAATAGGCATTTCACCCATATTTTTACTATAAAAATCATAAAATATTGACGATTACCGGCCAAATTAAATAATAAACATTAAAAAATTATGTTCCATTTGTATTATTGCATACATATTGTGTATCTTTGCACCCGAATCAAAAATACATTTAAATTATGAAGATGAAAAAAGAATACGTTTCACCCTCAATTCAAGTGTTACAGATAGAGTCGGAGAACATCCTTAGCGGAAGCAGTATTGGCGATATGAACCAGCTTCCATCAGAGCCAGGAAAACCATTTTACGACTACGAAGACGAAGAGTATTAACAAGACAAATAAGCATTATTATTTAATCAGATAGGACCGTTACATCAGATAACGGTTTTATTTTGTCTGAAACATTGCTCCATAAAGACAAAATCTGTTGGCAGCAAAAACAGCAACAGCGTTTACAATTATAATATTACAGGATAACAGCAATTTAAGAAATTAATCACCGACATGAAGAAGACTATTATTGCGGTTGCGTGCATCATTGCAGGCTGCACGACAAAGGCTAAGGCAAACACGGCCGACAGCGTCAACACATTCCGCTCTGTCAACCTGCAGGAGGTTGTTGTGTCTGTGAACAGAGAGCAGACACGCAAAATCAACACTCCGCAGCACGTTGTGAGCGTGCCGAAGAGCTTTATAGACTATGCCAACAGGCAGTCGACTGCCGACCTGCTCAGCGAAACGGGACAGGTGCTCGTGCAGAAGAGCCAGCAGGGCGGCGGAAGCCCTATCCTGAGAGGATTTGAGGCATCGAGAATACTGCTCGTTGTCGACGGCATAAGGATGAACAACCTTATATATAGAAGCGGACACCTGCAGAACTGCCTCACCGTTGACCAGTTTGCGCTGAAGAACATGGAGGTGCTTTTCGGTCCGTCGTCGCTCAACTACGGCTCTGACGCACTTGGCGGAACAATCACTTTCAACACGCTCTCGCCTACCCTTGCCGCCGACGGACAGACACACACAAGCGAAGGGCATGCCGTGCTGAGATACGGCAGCGCAAATCAGGAAGGCACGGCTCACGTTGACTTCAACTACGGAACAGAGAAGTTTGCGTCGCTCACATCGTTCACGTTCAGCAACTTCGGCGACCTGCGTGCCGGAACAACGCGCAACCCCTTCCTGCCAGACGACGACAGCTACATTGAGAGCAACATATACGTACAGCCGCAGGACGGCAAGAACGACATAATGCTGTATAACGACAAGCCGCAGCTGCAGAAGCGCTCGGGCTACCTTCAGTATGACTTCATGCAGAAGCTGCTCTACAAGCCCAACGCCAACAGCCAGCACATGATTAATTTTCAGCTGTCTAACACCAACAACTTCAACCGCTACGACCGTCTGAGCGTAACGGAGGTGAAGGACGGCGAGCTGCGCCCCAAGTTTGCAGAGTGGTACTACGGACCGCAGTTCCGACTCCTCGCTGCTTACCATTACGACGGACGCAACCAGCTCGGAGCCGACAGAGTGCACATGGCCGTGGCATATCAGAACGTGAAGGAGAGCCGCCACGACCGAAAGTTCCAGAAGGAGGAGCTTTACAACAACTGGGAGAACGTGAACATCGTGTCGCTCAACACCGACTGGATTAAATTTATGGACAACCACAAGCTGCACCTCGGAATAGACGGAACGCTGAGCTTCCTCAAGTCTACCGCCAACACCGAGAACGTGCTGACAGGCGAAACATCATACAACACCACACGCTATCCCGACGGAAGCAACAGCATGCACACCATCGAGGCATTTGCCACACACGTGTGGAACATCAGTCCGAAGTGGAGCATGCACGACGGAGTGCGCCTCGGCTATGCCACCACTTATTCGAGCGTGCTCAACGTTGACGAGTTCCCCTTCTTCGGCGGCGACAGTCAGCGCAAGAACAACCTTACATACAGCGCGGCGATAGGCATGAACTGGCTGCCCACAAAGACATGGAAAATCGCCCTCTCTGCATCGACTGCTTACCGCGTGCCCAACATCGACAACACATCTAAGGTGTTCGACTCTAAGGTAAGCACCGTTACAATACCCAACAAGGACATCAGACCGGAGAAGACCGTGTCGGTTGACCTCAACATAACAAAGCACATCGACAACGTGCTGACATGGGAGAACGTTGTATACGGCACTTATTACTTCGACGCCATAACCACGGCTCGCGGCACATTCATGGGCGAAAGCCAGATGGAATATCAGGGCGAGATGTGCGACGTCTACACATACACCAACGCCAAGACGGCTGTATTGTGGGGCTTTTCGTCGAGCCTGACCGCCACACCGACAAGACAGACCGAGCTTTATGCCTCGTTCAACTATACCTACGGCCGCATTCTGAGCGGCGAAAAGAAGCAGCCGCTCGACCACATTCCGCCAATCTACGGACGCGTGGGAGCAGCATTTCTGACCGCCGACGGCAAGGGACGCTTCGACATGTATGCCCTCTACAACGGCAAGAAGTCGGTTGACGACTACAACATGGACGGCGAGGACAACATCGACTACGCCACCGTGAAAGGTGCCGACGGCGAAGGCATGCCGGCATGGTTCACCCTCAACGTAAAGGGCAGCTACAACCTTAACAAGAGTCTGACGCTGCAGGCCGGCGTTGAGAACATCCTCGACACCCAGTACCGCGTGTTCTCGTCGGGCATCAACGCTCCGGGACGCAACGTATATGCTGCCCTGAGAATGACATTCTGATGCATTCCGCGCAAGACAACGGCTGCATAAGGCAGACGAAGCCGCATAAGGTCTAACTATACGAGCAAACCTATGCTTTCATCCGTTCAGGACGAAACAGCGATACGGCCGAAACAAAATGACCGATTTGGACCAAACAGAAAAATAGGGGTTAAACATAAAAAAGTTTTTTCAAAAAACTCGTCACTCGTCACATCTCGACATATCAACTTGATATACAGAGACATACGATGTGACGAGTTGTTTTTTCAACTCATCACACACCGCTTCTACACCATGTTTTTATCCTTTCCTGACTTAGGTTGACTTCAAGCTGGCATTCTCCTGATTAGAGTTGACTTCTGCATGGTGTGCACTTCTCATTTCGGTTGCCCTAAAACAAATTCTGAAAGGTATCCTTTCATCATGCAAAAGGACACCTTTCAGAATACAATATATGGCCTTTTAGCTTGTAAAAGACCACATATCAGAAACCGGCTCTAAACATGCCTGTATGTAAGTATTATATTTCCGTCATATTCCTTGCGGTCGCACAGCTCAGCCGAGGCAGGTATCTGCGGTGCGGCTGTGCCTCCGCCGACGGTGCGCGGCGATATTTCTACGCGCAGTTCGTCCCAGCATCCGTCATCGGCGAGGAAACTCCGGTGGGTTTCGGCTCCGCCTTCAACCAGCAGCGACTGAATTCCCTTGCCGTAAAGCCATTTCATCAGCTGCGGCACAATGGGCTTGCTGAAGTCGGCTTCGGGCACAAACGGCCTGTTGCGGTCTATTACTATGCGCATCGGGTCACGTCCCGCCCACAGTCTTACGTTAAGCTGCGGCTTGTCGCGCTCCGCCGTAACACGGCCCACGAGTATGGCGTCGTTCTCCGCCCTGAGCTTATGCACGAGCATCTTTGTGAATGGTGTTGACAATGCCACAGGCCTGAAGTTGTCGTCGATAAAACCGTTTGCCGTCTGACACCATTTCAGCGTCACATAAGGACGGCTGTGAGTGTTGAACGTCATGAAACGGCTGTTCAGCTCAAGACATTCTTTCTCAAGCACGCCCACAGTAACATCTATGCCTGCGTCGCGCAACTTCTGTATGCCGCGGCCCTTCACCTTGGCAAAGGGGTCTACGCATCCTACCACCACGCGCCTTACGCCCTTGCTCACAATGAGGTCGGCGCACGGCGGCGTGCGGCCGTAATGAGAGCATGGCTCGAGGCTCACATACATGGTCGACTTACTGAGCAGTGCCCCATCCTGCGGCTTCACCGACGCAAAGGCGTTCACTTCGGCGTGGCCTTCGCCGCATCTTATATGATATCCCTCGCCTATTATGCGGCCGTCTTCGCTCACAATAACGGCCCCCACCATAGGGTTTGGCCTTGCCGTAAGCCGTCCGCAGCGTGCCAGTTGAAGGCACCGGCGCATATACATTTTGTCTTTTTCAGTCTGTTCCATGCTGCAAATATACTTCAAGTGAACGAGAAACAGAAATTTACCGGCGCAAGATTCTTCCTTTACTTCACTCCTGAGACACTGCAGGTTTATAAAAAAATCTTAAAAATACGGTTCTTCCTATACGACATAAGGCCAAAAACGCTTATATTTGTAATATCATTTTGATATCATAATAAACTCTTATTTATAACCCAAAAAACACCTTATTTATGGAAAACAAGGAATTCATTTTCAAAGGTATGACACTCAACGGCATCGGCATGCTCGTTCTCAACCTGTTTCTCTACATTGCGTCGGTAGGTCTGATTGCTCTTTCGCCCACGATATTCAGTGGCGCCACGGCCATAGCTTCAGGCGTGGCAGGCGGCATACTGTTCATTGTCAATATCATCGTCAGCTGCGGTTTCGTGAAGGTTGAGCCGGGCGAGGCGCGCGTGATGATGTTCTTCGGAAAGTACCGCGGTACGTTCAACACGCCCGGTTACCACTGGATTAATCCGTTTATCACCACCAAAAAGCTGTCGATGCGCGCACGCAACCTCGACGCCGAACCTATAAAGGTGAACGACAAGACGGGCAACCCGGTGATGATCGGTATGGTGCTGGTGTGGAAGCTGAAAGATACATACAAGGCTATGTTCGAGATTGACGCTCAGACCATGGCCGAGTCGAAGGCTGCCGGCGACGCTGCTGCTGCAAGTGCAAAGACTGCCAACATAATGAACGCTTTCGAGAAGTTTGTGCGCATACAGGCTGACGCCGCCCTGCGACAGGTGGCCGGGCAGTATGCCTACGACGACGGCGAGCAGGACAACGGCGAACTGACTCTGCGCGACGGCAGCGACGAGATAAACAAGGAACTTGAAGCCAAGATTGACGAGCGCCTTGCAATGGCAGGTATTGAGGTAATTGAGGCCCGCATCAACTATCTGGCCTATGCTCCCGAGATTGCGGCTGTGATGCTGCGCCGCCAGCAGGCCACGGCAGTCATTGCCGCACGCGAGAAGATTGTGGAGGGTGCCGTGTCGATGGTGAAGATGGCTCTCGACAAGCTTTCGGACGAGGAGATAGTGGAACTCGACGAGGAGAAGAAGGCAGCCATGGTGAGCAACCTGCTCGTTGTGCTCTGCGGCGACGATACGGCACAGCCCGTAATCAACACCGGAACGCTGAACCACTGATGTAATTCATAATTCACAATTAAGAATTCATAATTGGGAGCGCGCTGTCATGCCGACGGCATAGCTCCCATAACTCCCATATCTCCCATAACACCCATCACATGCTAAAGAAGAAAAGCAAGAAACAACAAATGGAATTCAGCCGTTCGCCAAAGCTGTCGGGCAAGGTCAATGTATGTCTCGGCCTGCCGCTGACAGCCCTTTGGCTGCTGCGCTGCTGGAAGATTGACTGCTGGTATAACGGCACAACGATACTTTCATACATCGTACTCCTACTGATGGTGGGCACGGGCATCTACCGCTGGGCATTCCGCAAGGGTGCCATAAGCGACACGGTTACGCTTGGAGGCTTCAGCAACCGCATGTACCTGCGCTACAGACAACTGTATATGCCGGTTGGCATTGCGGCAGGCTTTCTGCTGATATTTGTCTTCACGGCGCTACTAACATTCATAGACGACGGCATTGACGGACTTACCATCCAGAGATTATCTGAAGAACTGGCCACTTTCGGTTGGATGTTTATCCTGGTTTTGTATAAAGTTCTGAAGTCATACGTCGACTTCTACGAATATTACCGCTCACCCGAAGCATCGCGGAAGAAGGTCGACTGATATTGATTATACGGCAAACAAAGAGGAATGAAACATGATTAAACAATATCTAAGCAGCATAAGCATAACGAAATACAGCTGCAGCGCAAGGCTTTATGGCAAAATACATATCGGCATAGGACTGCTCGTTGTGCTGTTCATCATTGCATGTATGGCCATTGAAGGAATGCCGGAGCCGATGATTTTGATTATTATGAGTCTGATAGCCATAGGCATCTTAGGCTATGGGGCTTATTTCACATGGCTGCGCGGAAAGCCGCTGAAACGCGAGATTACGCTCGGCTCATGGTCCAACAGACTGTATCTGCGCAGCAGATGGCTGTTTATCACGGCAGGCATAATCACCAGCCTGGCAGGATATGTCGTCACTATAATGATTGTATCGCTGATTTCCAACGGCTATGAAGGCATGATTTCTGTGATGATAAAGAATATGAACGACTGGTTCGCACTGCTGATTCTGCTCATATACAAAGTGTTTCATTCTTACATGAGCTATTATCTGTACTACCGCTCGCCCGAATACAGGGCTTCGCTGAACAAAGATAAAGACACAATACGGGCATAAACGGCAGCAAGCCATAAGGCCGCCGGAAGCAAACCCGCAAACAGAGAAGATGAAGAAAGACAACAACACCAAGAGCTTTGTCCTGCGTGTGGACTCAGAGACGATGGCTGCCATAGAGAAATGGGCTGCCGACGAGTTCCGTTCCACCAACGGACAGCTGCAATGGATAATATCGGAGGCGCTGCGCAAGAGCGGACGACTGCCGAAAAAGAAGCGCGCACGCAAAGATGAAGGAAAGGGGGATGAAGAATGACATACCGTGAACTGTGGCGCACGCTCGAACCGCTGTATGGCAACGGTGAGGCGCGTGCCATTACCGACTATGTGCTAGATGTCTGCTTCGGACTGTCGAAGGCCGACATCCTGTGCGGAGCCGTTGAGGAGATGACGGCAGAAAAGACTGCAGAACTGAACAAGATATTCGGTCGTCTTATGGAGGGCGAGCCTGTGCAGTATGTGCTGGGGCGCGCCGAATTTTGCGGCCGGTGGTTCGATGTGCGCCCCGGCGTGCTCATACCACGCCCCGAGACTGAGGAGCTTTGCGCGTGGATAACAGCCGACAGCAAGGCTTCGGCCAGCCCGAAGGTGCTCGACATCGGCACGGGAAGCGGCTGCATAGCCATAACGCTGCAGCTCGACATGCCGGAAAGTAAGGTTACGGCGTGGGACATCTCAGCCGATGCGCTCGACGTGGCACGCGAGAACGCAAAGCAACTTGGCGCCAACGTAAGCTTCGTAAAGCAGGATGCGCTCAACGCAAAGCCTGAAGGCGAATGGGACGTGATAGTGAGCAATCCGCCATATATCTGCGAAAAAGAGAAGAAGGACATGGCCGTCAACGTGCTGGAACATGAGCCTCACACGGCCCTATTCGTGCCCGACGCCGACCCGCTGCTGTTCTACCGCGCCATAACGCGCCTTGCGGTGCAGACGCTTAGCAAGGGCGGACGGCTGTATTTTGAGATTAACCCGATATATGCCGACGACACCTGCCGCATGATGCAGGCCGAAGGCATGACGGCAGTAGAGCTGCGCAGCGACATGTACGGCAAGCAACGCATGGCAAAGGGCGTAAAGGCATAGCTGTAAAATAGTACAAACAGACATCACGGCAACATACACAGAGCCGGCAGTGCCGGCACAACATGACAAAAAGATGAAACAGATAACAGAACAGGAGGCATTCTTCAAGCTGTCGGCCATGTGCGCCGCAGCAGAGCACTGCCGCCACGAGATGAGTGAGAAGATGACGCGCTGGCAGCTGCCCGACGACATGCAGGAACGCATAATGCAGCGGCTTGTTGACGAAAAGTATATCGACGAGGAGCGCTACTGCCGCTTCTTCGTGCGCGACAAGATACGATACAACAAATGGGGACGCCGAAAGGTGGAACAGGCGCTGATGATGAAGCGTATACCGCGCGACATAATATCAGGCGCGCTCGGTGAGGTTGACGCCGAAGAATACATCGCCGTGCTGCGCCCCCTGCTGCAGAGCAAGCGCAAGACGATAAAGGCGGCAAGCGAATATGAGCTTAACGCCAAACTGATAAGGTTTGCCATGGGCCGCGGCTTCGACATGGACATAATAAGAGAGTGTCTCGACTGTGAGGAGTTTTAAGCCATACCATCCGCCACGATATGGCTTCACGGTATGCCAATGGCCATGATACGTGTTGGAAATATGGCTCACAGAAAGTGTTATATGTGCAATCCTGCATGCCAAGAACGGAGATGAAGACATACGGAAAATGGTAAAAAGTCAGGACAAAATTATTTTTCAATCCAGAAAAACAAAGTATAATGTATGTTAACAGGCATACGTTATACCATGCAATAAATTAACCTTTCTTTACCTTCCGGCTGTTTTTAGCCGCCGAAACTTATGATTTCGGCAGCCAAAAGCATACCTTTCAGCATGCAAAAGGCATGTTTTCGCACTGTAAAAGGCCACCTTTTGCAGCACAAACAGCCGTATAACGGCAAGCAGGAAACCGCAAGACGGCACACAACCGGCGTAAATCACTGCATATCAACATATTACACAAAACATTCATTTTTCGCTATTTTTACGGCAAAACCACGCTGCAGCGGAGAGCACCGCTGCTCTGAGAGCGTCAAACGGACGGCTAGCGGTAAAATTATTTTACATATCACATCAAGCCGCAGCATAACCACAGGCGCATAACCGGTCTGCGCCCTGACGCCCGAACGCCACGGCCGGCGGCAACATCAGAGCGTATTTTGTATGCCGTGCGGCAGATTTCGGCTCACGCGGCAAACGGTTTGCCCTTATTTTTTATTGTTCATGCCGCGTATAGTTCTTATTTTCAAACAAATTGCTTACCTTTGCAAAGCAAAAAGATGAAAGAGAAATAACAAACTAAAGAAATGAATATAGCAGGTGAGATTAGCAGCAGCGTGATAAAGGCCGTGAAGGAGCTTTACGGAGCCGACATCACAGAGAACATGGTTCAGCTGCAGAAGACAAAACGCGAGTTTGAGGGTAGCCTTACCCTGGTGGTTTTTCCGTTCTTAAAGATATCAAGACAGAAGCCCGAAGCTACGGCCGAGGCCATTGGCAACTGGCTGGTTGAAAACTGCGAGCACGTTGAGCGCTTCAACGTGGTCAAGGGATTTCTTAACCTCGTGCTGGCACAGCAGTCGTGGATCAAGCTGCTCAATGCCATCAGCGCCGACGAGCACTACGGCGAGCGCAAGGCAGGAGCCGACGCTCCGCTGGTGATGATAGAATACTCATCGCCCAACACCAACAAGCCGCTCCACCTGGGACACGTGCGCAACAACCTGCTGGGCTGGAGCCTTGCACAGATTATGGAGGCAAACGGCAACCGTGTTGTCAAGACCAACATCGTGAACGACCGCGGAATACACATCTGCAAGTCGATGCTGGCATGGCTGAAATGGGGCAACGGCGAGACACCCGAGACAAGCGGCAAGAAGGGCGACCACCTGATTGGCGACTACTATGTGGCCTTCGACAAGCACTACCGCGAGGAGGTTAAGGAGCTTGAGGCTAAGTTTAAGGCTGAGGGCATGACCGACGAGGAGGCCGAGAAGAAGGCAAAGGACGAGGCTCCGCTGATAAAGGAGGCTCACGACATGCTCGTGAAATGGGAAGCCAACGACCCCGAAGTGCGCGCACTGTGGGAGAAGATGAACTCATGGGTTTACGCCGGATTCGACGAGACTTACAAGGCTCTGGGCGTAGGCTTCGACAAGATATACTATGAGTCGCAGACTTATCTGAAGGGAAAGGCAAAGGTGGAGGAAGGACTCGAGAAGGGACTCTTCTTCCGCAAGGACGACAACAGCGTATGGGCCGACCTCTCTGACGAGGGCCTCGACCAGAAACTGCTGCTCCGCTCTGACGGCACATCGGTGTATATGACTCAGGACATCGGTACGGCAGAGATGCGCTTCAACGACTATCCTATAGACAAGATGATATATGTTGTGGGCAACGAGCAGAACTATCACTTCCAGGTGCTGTCAATATTGCTCGACCGCCTCGGCTTCAAGTGGGGCAAGGAGCTTGTCCACTTCTCTTACGGCATGGTGGAATTGCCTAACGGCAAGATGAAGAGCCGCGAGGGAACGGTGGTTGACGCCGACGACCTGATAGCAGCGATGATAGACGACGCACGCCGCACGAGCGAAGAGCTGGGCAAGTTTGCCGACATGAGCGACGAGGAGCGTGCCGAGGTTTCGCGCATGGTAGGTATGGGTGCGCTCAAATACTTCATCCTGAAGGTTGACGCCCGCAAGAACATGCTGTTCAATCCTGAAGAGTCAATCGACTTCAACGGCAACACAGGTCCGTTCATTCAGTACACTTACGCCCGCATACGCAGCATCCTGCGCAAGGCCGAGGCTCAGGGCATAGCAGTGCCCGAGGCATTCAGCGGCAACGTAAACCTGAGCGTCAAGGAGACAGAACTGATACAGAAGATGAACGAATATGAGGCTGCCGTGCGCCAGGCCGGCATCGACTACAGCCCGAGCGGCATAGCCAACTACTGCTACGAGCTGACCAAGGAGTTCAACCAGTTCTATCATGACTTCAGCATCCTCGGCGCCGACACTGACGACGAGAAGGCTCTGCGCCTGCTCATCGCCAAGAACGTGGCCAAGACTCTGAAGAACGGCATGCGCCTGCTCGGAATTGAAATGCCTGAACGAATGTAATAATTGTTGAGGAGTTAGAGTAGTTAAAGTAGTTATCGCTCACGGTGTGAGCTTAGTAGTTAAAGTCAAATGCCTTCAAGGCGTGATTTTAGTTTTGTTCAACTGCTCTAACTCCTTTATCTTTCATGATATCAACTTATCTTATTTCATCAGCCAAGGTGCTCAATATAAACTGCTCCACTAAATACCAGTTATTATGAACTATGAATTAACTAACTGTAATCCTCCAGATTATCGTAATGACACAGTACTGCCTCTTCCTTTGGAAGTTAAGGCTGACGCATGGGCTGTTGACGCGGCGTGCAGCGGCAATCCGGGACAAATGGAGTACAGGGGCATCGACCTTACTACGGGTGCTGTGGTGTTTCATTACGGTCCGGTGTTCGGAACGAACAACATTGGCGAATTCCTTGCCATCGTGCATGCACTGGCACTTATGGAGCAGAAAGGCATCAAGAAGACTATATACAGCGACAGCTTCACGGCCATAACATGGGTAAGGAAGATGCAGTGCAAGACAAAACTGGAGCGCACGGCCAAGACCGCACAGCTGTATAACGTCATAGCAAGAGCCGAAAACTGGCTGCGCACGCACACGTTCCGCACGGAACTCATCCAGTGGGACACGCGCAAATGGGGAGACATTCCGGCCGACTTCGGACGAAAATAAGTATTTCAGCCGTAAAGTCATTATCGCAGTGCCGTCTTTATTCCATTTACGGTTTTTATTAACATAAAACGATAACATCATGAACCCTTACACACAATGCGCCCTGCTCTCGGCCTCAACGTTGAGAATGTTGCCGCACATACTGCTATATCTGCGCTTCAGGAAGACCATTGACGCCGACCTTGAGCCTTACGGAGAAGGCAAGGGCGGCATACTTACCTTTATTAAGGTGTGCACACGGCAGAAGGTGTTCCGCAACTTGTTCTATTATCGCCTTGGCGAATACCGCTCCGTGTTCATCAAGTGGCTCATGCCCGAGGACAAGTCGCTCCACATAACGTGCCCGTCGATAGGCGAAGGATGCCATCTAGAGCATTCGTATTCAACATATCTCAACGCCGACAACATAGGCCGCAACTTCTATTGTCTGCACCTCGTTACGCTCGGCAACGGCAAGGACGGACGCCCCACCATTGGCGACAACGTAAGCATATACACAGGTTCGATGGTGTTCGGCAAGGTAAAGATTGGCAACAATGTCAAGATTGGCGCCGCCACAGTTATATATAAGGATGTGCCCGACAACTGCACCGTGGTGGGCAATCCGGCCGTTATAGTAAAGAAGGACGGCAAGAAAGTGAATATTCCATTATAACAAAATATCAACAAGACACATGACCGAATTTGAGAAAATGCGCAGCAGCCAGCTCTACAACTTCTCCGACCCGGAGATATTCAAGAGTCTTGACCACGCAAAGAAGCTGTGTGCCAGGCTGCAGACAGTCACCATAACAGACGACTGCTACCGTGAGATGATTGAAGACCTCATACCCGGCATACCGGAGGACAGCGTGGTGTGCCCGCCGTTCCATTGCGACCACGGCAACGGCATAACCATGGGGCGCAACGTGTTCGTAAACTACAACTGCGTGATGCTCGACGGAGGCCGCATTACCATAGGCGACAACGTGCTTATAGGCCCCAACTGCCAGATATACACGCCGCAGCATCCGATGGACTACGTGCCGCGCCGCGGTACGATAGAGACGGCTTATCCTGTAACCATAGGCGAGGACACATGGCTCTGCGGCAGTGTTATCGTGTGTCCGGGCGTAACGATAGGCAAGCGATGCATCATTGCTGCCGGCAGCGTGGTTACTAAAGACATACCCGACGACTCGCTCGCGGCAGGCAATCCGGCAGTGGTAAAGCGCCGCCCGGTGGTTGACAAATAAGCCATGCGCGGCTCATCTTCATCACTATACAACAACAAAGATTATTTTCTGATTATGAAACCAGTTGACAAGAAGTCTCTTCTCTTTGTGTGTCTCGGCAATATATGCCGCTCTCCGGCTGCCGAGGCAATACTGAAATATAAGCTCGAAGACAACAAGTGCCTGGCAGGACGCATTGAGGTAGACTCTGCCGGCATCGGTTCATGGCACGAAGGGCAGCTGCCCGACCGCCGCATGAGAACTCACGGGGCAAGCCGCGGATACGACCTGAGCAGCAGGGCAAGACAGATTAAGCCGGCCGACTTCAGCCGCTTCGACTATGTTTTCGCGATGGATCATCAGAATGTGGCCGACCTTAACCGCGTGGCACGCAACGACGACGACCGCAAGAAGATAATGTGTACGGCCGACTTCATGAGCCGTCATCCGCAATACGACACCGTGCCCGACCCATATTACGGAGACGATGCCGACTTCGAGCTGGCTCTTGACCTTATCGAAGATGCCTGCGACGGCATCATTGCATGGCTCGAAAAACAGCTGTAATGCTCTGACAAGCAATGCCTAAGCCATAGCAAGGCTGACAGCATACCCATTTATTATTAGCGCCGCATATACCTATTTGCAGGTATATGCGGCGCTCTGTTTTCACACCCTAGCACACTTAACGCTGCCTTGCATGGCTCATCGTGCCGTGCAAAACGTGAAAACAGGCCGGCCATCACCCTTTTTGATGATTAGAGACGCACATTCATTTAATCTTATTTTACCGATTTTTAAGTATTGCAAACATTTCTGCAAGCCATTACCTTTGCATCGAAAAATCAAAAAATAAGACATAAATGAACTTAACGGGAAAAACTTTTCTGACATGTGCCGCAGCCATTCTGTTCACTTCCGCACAGATGCAGGCACAACATTCGGCTGCCGACAGCGTGTATCAGCACGCCAAGGGCAACCGCCTGAGCATTGGCGGATATGGCGAGGTGGCACTGACACGCAACTTCTACAGCGACAACGTTTATCGTTATTCTAACGCAAGCCAGTATAAGAACGATCCAAGCCACGGACGCTTCGACATTCCGCATGCCGTGATATACATAAGCTACGACTTCGGAAAGGGCTGGAGCATGTCGAGCGAGATTGAGTTTGAGCACGGCGGAGCAGGCGGTGCCGTTGAGAAAGAGTTTGAAGAGGCCGGCGAATGGGAACAGGAAACCGAGAAAGGCGGCGAGGTGGAGCTGGAGCAGTTCTGGATTCAGAAGTCGTTCGCACGCTGGGCAAATATCCGTATCGGACACATAGTAGTGCCCGTAGGCCTCACCAACGCCCATCATGAGCCGCTCAACTTCTTTACAGTCTACCGTCCCGAAGGCGAATCTACCATTCTTCCATGCACATGGCACGACACAGGCATCAGCTTTTGGGGCCGCTCGGGCGACTTCCGTTATGAGCTGCAGTTCATCGCCGGACTAGACGCCTTCATGTTCGACCGCGACAACTGGGTGCAGAACGGTGCCGGTTCGCCATTCGAATTTAAGGTGGCCAACAAGTATGGCTTTGCCGCGCGCATTGACAACTACACCATTCCGGGCCTGCGCATCGGTCTTAGCGGATACTACGGACAGTCGATGCACAACACCTATCCGCACGACATGGAAGGCGAAGGCAAGGCCAACGACAAGGTTAAGGGCAACGTATATATCGGAGCTTTCGACTTCACCTACTCAGGCCACAACTGGATTGTAAGAGGCAACGCCGACTACGGATACGTGAGCGACGCATCGAAGATAAGCGCCATAAAGCGTAACCTTGTGTCGAGCGGCGCGCCTTATAAGAAGTCGCCCGTAGGCAAGAATGCCGTAGCAGCAGGCATCGAGGCCGGATATGACATTTTCTCACAGATACCCAAGCTAAGAAACAAGAACCAGAAGCTGTATGCCTTCGGCCGGTATGAGTACTACGACTCATACATTCCTGCCGCCGACCAGGCCGACTACGAATATACCGACCGCAACCGCATGGCAGTAGGCCTCAACTACTACCCTGTTCCGCAGATTGTCGTGAAGGGCGAATACTCAAAGAGATTCCTCAAATCAAAATACAACGACGAGCCTTCGGTGTCGATAGGTGTGGCATATCAGGGATTCTTCCTGTAAGACGACGAAGCCGGAGCCTCTGTATGTATAGAAGAAACGATACAAGTATTAATATAAAAACAAAGTAAGCTATGGAAAAAATCTTTAAATTGCCCCTTGCACTCATGCTCGGAGCAGCAATAATGTTTGGTTTTTCGTCATGCAGCGACGATGACGACATCGACGACGGCAGTGCGTTGACAGAGAAAGAAGCCTTCCTGAAAGAGGCGGCAGGCGTGTATGTGAACGACGTTGTATATTCAACCTACGGAAGTCTGGCTGCCGAGACAAACAGTCTTTACGAACAGCTGTATGCCGTTAAGGAGAAGTTTAAGACAGACCCGAACTCGGTTACGCAGACTGAAATTGACAACATCTGCGCCACATTCCTGAGTGCGCGCGCCTATTGGGAAAAGAGCGAGGCATTCCTGTTCGGCGCAGCAACCGACTTCGGCATCGACCCGCACATCGACACATGGCCGCTCGACCTGGAAGGACTGGCCACAGAGCTGAAGAACACCGACAAAGTGGCCAACATGGACGGCGAAAACGGCATATCCTATGCAGCCAACAAGCTGGGACAGGAGCTGCTGGGATTCCACGGCATTGAGTTTATCATCTTCCGCGACGGCGCCAACCGCAAGATAGAAAAGCTGCGCGGCGTTGAAGACGACCCTGATTTTGTTAAGGTGGCAACAAACGTTACAGGTCTTGAAGAACTGATTTATGCCACAGCCGTAGCCGGCGACCTGCGCGACCGCTGCTATCAGCTCAACGTGTCATGGAACGCCGACGCACCCGAAGAGCAGCGCACACGTGTCGTAGACGAGTGTGAACTGCCTTGCACAGTGGGCAGCGGCAACAACTCTTATGGCACAAACATGCTCAACGCCGGTCAGGCCGGAAGCACCTATGCCATGTGGCGTGAGGTGGCAAGCACCATCCTGCTGAGCGGATGCGAGAATATTGCAAAGGAAGTGTACTCGCAGAAGATGGGACTTGCCTACAGCGGCGAAGACCCCAACTACATTGAGTCGCCTTACAGCAAGCGCTCCTTCTATGACTTCTACGACAACATCATAAGCATAGAGAACAGCATATACGGCGGCGTTGAAGGCAACCGCAACGAAAGCAAGTCGATCATGGCGTACTTGAAAAAGTATAACCCGGAACTTGCCGCCACGGTTGAGACAAACATAAAGAACTCTCTCGATAAACTTACGGCATGCCAGAACAGCGGCACTGCCTTTGTTGACAATCCCAAAGCTCAGTGTGTGGCCGACGCCATAGCTGCCATAGAAGCGCTCGACGCAAGCCTGACGGCAGCATCAACATGGATTGCAGCCAACTGACAATACTTTTTAAAGGTTATTAGAAGTTATGCCACGGCAAGCCGTCACACGGTCTGCGTGGCGTAACTTTACGCCTGAAAGGCAAGAGCAATCGCTGAACCGATAAAGAAAGCAAAGACAAAATAATCTTAAAACAGCATATTATGAAATTTATAAATATCAGAAACTGTCATGTTGCCGCCCTCGCGGCGTGTGCCTGCCTGTCGTTTCAGGCCTGCACTGACGATGAGCGTCTGCCGGAGAACACGGGCGACATTGAGTATATTGGACAGGATGTGGGCAACTTCTCGGCCGACGAATGGTATCCGGGCGGCAAGCTCGGCACTACCGAAAACGTAGGTGCGGGCTGCTATGAAGACGACGCCCCTATAGTAGACGAAATGGGACTGCTAAGTGAGTTTCATCTCGGCGAAGTGCTCTTTGAGCGCAACTTCAACACGAGCACTCCGCCGTTCAACGGTCTCGGACCGGCATCGGTCAGAAAGTCGTGCATCGACTGCCATCCGGGCTACGGGCACGGCAAGCGGCAGGAGTCATATAAGGCTGGCTTCGGCAACGGCTACCTGCTCGTGATATATCATCCCGAAGACGGAGCCAACAGCAACGACGGTCCCTACATCAGCGAGGTTACGGGTATGCCGCAGACACAGGCCGTGTCGCCGTTTCTTCCGCCCGTTGACGAGGACAAAATCAGCATGACATGGAAAACCGTGGAGGGCACGATGCCGAGCGGACTGTCGGCTACGGAGTTTCCCGACGGCGAGAAATATCAGCTCATATATCCTGAAGTGACCATTTCGCAGGATGCGTTCAACACCGACCCGAAGCCTACCAACATTGCCGTGCGCCTGGAGTCGACAATAGGCATAATGGGCACGGGACTCATTGACGCCATACCTGAGGACTCGCTCAAGAAGCAGTATCAGGAGGAGGCTAAATACATAGAGCTCAACCCTGCCATGTGGGACAAGGCCGCCAACGACTGGGCATCTACGGCCTACTACACCAACTGGACATCGCCGGGCGCGCTGGCCGACGGCACTCCCGTCACGGGGATGATAAAGCGCTACACCTATGCGCTGACACGTGCCAGTCTGCAGGACGGCGCCGGAGCCAACGCCATGTGGAACATTCCGAACGTGAGCCGTCCTGACCGCCCGAAGCTCTACACCACCGACGCATGGGCCTTGGCGATGTCGAAGAACCAGGACGTGATTGCTGCGATAAAGAGCGACCCTACGTCGCCGTATTATGCCGACGGAACTGACAGCGGCATTGCCGACGCCGTGAAGAATCTGCTGTCACCAAGCACCAACCAGTTTGACAACCAATGGCACAACTTTGAGCCGGAGATGAGCAACGACAACTTCTACGCCTTCATGGTGTGGCACCGCGGACTGGCCATACCTCGCGCCCGCAACCTTAACGACCCTGATGTGCAGCGCGGCAAGAAGCTGTTTATGGAGATGGGCTGCGCCTCATGCCACCGTCCGTCGTGGACAACTGGCGACGACAACTACTGGACGCCCGACGTGATAAAGGGCAAGCCGCTGCCTAAGTATCCGCGCCAGAAGATTTATCCTTACTCTGACTTTGTGCAGCACCGTCTGCATATGATCAACGACATTCACGGCTCATGGTGCCGCACCACACCGCTATGGGGCCGCGGTCTGTCGCTGATTAACACCGGTGCACAAGACCGTCTGCACGACTGCCGCGCACGCAACGAGATAGAGGCCATAATGTGGCATGCCTACAGCAAGGAGAGCGACGCATACACCTCGGCAGCAAAGTTCTACAACCTCAGCAAAGCCGACCGCGACGCCGTGGTGAAGTTCCTGCAGGCGATATGATTTTTTGTAGTTAAAGGAGTTAGAGTAGTTAAAGGAGTTAAAGTCATATGTCTTGTGGCTTTACTCCTTTTGAATATTGTGAATAAGTAATTCAATAAATATTTTTGCCTTGACTCCTAAAGAGCAATGCTATTAACTTTAACTCCTTTAACTACTCTAAACTACCGTCTTACAAAAGTGAAAAATCCAAATGCGTAGTGGTTGATAAGAAGCAACAAGGCTATTGACTTTAACTCCTAGCCAACTTGTTGGCGATAACTACTCTAACTCCTTTAACTCCTAAAAACACATGACCCTTTCCCGTTCCCTCCTTGCTCTTTACGTGAGCATCATAACGATAATGGCTGCGGCCACGATAACAGAGAAATACATGGGCAGCGACTATGTTGGCGACGCCATATACGGCTCATGGTGGTTTGCCGCCATGTGGGCACTGCTGGCGGCAGCGGGCGTGGCGTATATCGTGAAGAGGCGCGTAAGGCGCGCGTCGGTGCTGCTGCTCCACGGCTCGTTCGTCGTGATACTGCTCGGCGCCCTGCTCACCCACGTGTCGGCATCGCAAGGCACGGTCAGACTGCGGCTCGGCGAGACAACCGACACGTATGTGGTCAGCACGAAAGACGGCGACATACGGCACACGCTGCCGTTCAAGCTAAGGCTGAAGTCGTTCGACATACACTATCACGACGGCACAAAAGCCGCGGCCGACTATGTAACAAGGCTCACCGTAACCGACGGCGACAAGACCACAGAGGCACTTGTTTCGATGAACAACATATTCAGCTACAAGTCTGTAAGGCTCTATCAGATGTCTTACGACCCCGACATGCGCGGCAGCGTGCTCTCGGTCAACCGCGACCCGTGGGGCATACCCGTAACCTACTGCGGCTACGCCCTGCTCTTTATTGCAATGATGTGGATGCTCATCGACCCCAAGGGACCTTACCGCCACCTACTGCGCAGCGACATAGTGAAAAAGGGAATGATGACCTTTGCGCTGCTTGTCGCCACTACATTAATGACTCACGGAGCAACGACTCTGCCCAAGGAGACGGCCGACAAGTTCGGACGACTGTATGTTCTCTACAACAACCGCGTATGCCCGCTGCAGACTCTCGCCATAGACTTCACGAAGAAACTGTGCGGAAGCGCAAGCTACAGCGGCTATACGGCAGAACAGGTGCTGATGGGCTTCGTGATGTGGCCCGACGAGTGGAGCCGCGAGCCGCTGCTCAGACTGAAGGGAGGCGCCCTGCGCGACAGGCTGCAGCTGCCCCGCCACTGCACCATAAACACCTTCTTCAACGACATGATGGGCGGATACATCATTGGCCCCTACCAGAACGAATACTACAACGGGCACGACGACGAATTTCACCGCCAGGTGGCCGACGTAGACGCGCGCATACAGCTCGTGATGGACTTGCGGCGCGGCAAGCTGCTGAAGGTGTTTCCGTATACCGTCAACGGCAACACCACATGGTATGCCCCAACAGATATCATGCCCGACTCTGCCGTAGCCCCGGCCGACAGACTGTATATGCAGAACGTATTTTCGCTGATATATCAGGAGGCTCTGGCAGGCAACATGACTTCTGTGGGCAACATTGCCGACAAGATGCTGCGCTATCAGCACAAGAACGGCGGCAGCTCGCTGCCTTCGGACATGCAGACGCGGGCCGAACGGCTGTATAACGCCGTGCCCTTTGCCACCATCCTCTTCATGCTCAACCTCGGCATGGGCTTCGCCACGCTGTTTGCCGTTCTCTGGCTTATGACACGCCCCACAAGGCGCACCTTGCGCGGCAGCATGCTAATGAAAATTGCAGTAGCTGTCATGCTGCTTTCTTTCGCGGCGCTCACTCTCTGCGCGGCTCTGCGCTGGCTGATAAGGGGCACCGCACCCATGGCAAACGGCTACGAGACGATGCTGCTCATGGCATGGATAATCATGGCGGCGTCGCTGCTGCTGTGCCGCCGTTTCGCCATAGTGCTCACCTTCGGCTTCATCATGTCGGGCTTCTTCCTGCTCGTGTCGCACATAAGCCAGATGGATCCGCAGATAACCCACATCATGCCGGTGCTGCAGTCGCCCCTGCTCAGCATCCACGTATCGGTGATAATGACGGCCTTCGCCCTGCTCTCGCTCACCTTCATCTGCGGCATCACGGCCCTGCTGCTGCGCGCCATGAGGGGCAGCCGTGCAGAGGGGCTCGCCGCTCAGCTTGCAGCCCTGCGCGCCATGTCGCAGCTGTTCTACTATCCAGCCATGGCAGCCCTGGCCGTGGGCATATTCGTAGGCGCGGTGTGGGCCAACGTGTCGTGGGGCACCTACTGGAGCTGGGACGCCAAGGAGGTGTGGGCGCTGATAACCTTCATGGTGTATGCCGTGGCTGCACACGGGACGTCGCTCCCGATGATGCGCAGACCCATGCCGTGGCACGTGTTTATGGTGGCAGCCTTTGCCACAATACTGATGACATACTTCGGCGTGAACTATTTTCTCGGCGGAATGCACTCGTATGCATGACGCCGGGACAGAGCCGATGCACCCGGCGGCAGCAAAAGGCCATGCTGCCCGGAGTGCCGTTTTGTAAAATAATCGGACAAATTCCGTCCGTTTGACGCTCTCAGAACGGCGATGCCCGTGGCAAAGCCATAGTTTGGCGCAAAAAACACGAAAAACATTGCTGTTTTGTCATCTTCCTTATTATCAGCACTTTATGCCCAAGAAGAGAGAAAACTGCAATGGTTAAAAAATATCACTATGCCGTTTACGGTGCAAAAGTAGGCCACTTACGCTGCAAAACATGCCCACTTTTCGTCCGTAAGGCATGCTTTCAGACTCAAAAAACCATGCTTTTATTCCTTTCATAACAGGATAAAAGTAAATGTATGTTAACCATGCAACATTTTTATCCAATAAAATTAACATCCGTTATATTTTCATTTTCCAGAACGGAAAATATTTTTGTCATAAGTTTTTACCACGCAACAAAGCCCATGAGCAGGGCGGAAAACATGATAAAACACAAAATAAAACGGGAGGCCTCTTCACAGAGACTTCCCGTCAGTTAACTTAAAACAATCAATAAAAGAAATAGATTGTCACGTTAAAATTATATGTTCGGCGGCACACACGGGGCACATCAGCCCCACTGCCGTCAGTCTTTATATTGATAATGTCTGGCTATTATCTTATGAAGAGCAGCTCACGATACTTAGGCAGAGTCCAGAGCTCGTCGGCAACGATAAGCTCGAGCTTGTCTATGTGGTAGCGTATTTCCTCCATCTTTGGAGCCACCGTGTCGTGATATGCTATGGCTTTCTCGCGCTCGCTCTCAATCTTGTTGGCCACCTTGCGCGCGTTGATAAGCTCGTCAACGCCGTTCTCTATTATCTGCGTGCGCTCGGCAATCTCCTCAATAATCTTGATGTTGCGCGAGCAGAGTTTCTCAACCTTCTCCTTAGAGAATATCTGCAGCATGTTCTGAACGTTCTTGGCCAGCTGGCTCTGATAATGGGTTGCCACAGGTATGATGTGGTTCATCGACAGGTCGCCCATTACACGTGCCTCAATCTGTATGCGCTTGGTGTAGGTGTCCCATTTAACCTCGTTGCGGGCAGCAAGCTCTTTCTCGCTCATCACGTTCATGTCTTCAAACATCTTTATCGACTCCTTGCTCAGGTAGTTGTCGAAGATAAGCGGACAGCTTGTCTCGCAGTCGAGTCCGCGGCGCTTGGCCTCCTCAACCCACTCGTCAGAATATCCGTTTCCGTCGAAGCGTATGGGCTTGCAGGTCTTGATGTCCTCACGCAGCACGTCGATGATGGCGCTTGTCTGGTCTTGTCCCTTCTCGATGAGGGCGTCAACGCGTTTCTTGAAGTCGGTCAGAGCCTCAGCCACGGCAGTGTTGAGGGCTATCATGGCCGAAGCACAGTTGGCCTCGCTGCCCACGGCACGGAACTCGAAGCGGTTACCTGTAAAGGCAAACGGACTTGTACGGTTGCGGTCGGTGTTGTCTATGAGCAGTTCGGGTATCTCAGGTATGTCGAGCGTCATGCCCTGCTTGCCTGCCACGTTGAACAGGTCCTTGCTGTTGCTGTTCTCTATATGGTCGAGCAGTTCTGACAGCTGCTTGCCGAGGAACGAAGATATGATTGCCGGAGGTGCCTCGTTGGCTCCCAGACGATGGGCGTTGGTAGCGCTCATGATAGAAGCCTTGAGCAGTCCGTTGTGTCTGTATACGCCCATGAGAGTCTCAACGATGAAGGTAACGAAGCGCAGGTTGTCTTCAGGAGTCTTACCCGGTGCATGCAGCAGCACGCCGGTGTCGGTAGACAAGCTCCAGTTGTTGTGCTTGCCCGAACCGTTGATGCCTGCGAAGGGCTTCTCATGCAGCAGTACGCGGAAGCCGTGCTTGCGTGCCACTTTCTTCATGAGCGACATGAGCAGCATGTTGTGGTCGATGGCCAGGTTGGTCTCCTCGAATATAGGAGCTATCTCAAACTGGTTGGGGGCAACCTCGTTATGGCGTGTCTTACAGGGGATCGACAGCTCGAGAGCCTGCACCTCAAGGTCTTTCATGAAGGCCTGTACGCGGTCGGGGATGGTGCCGAAGTAGTGGTCATCCATCTGCTGGTTCTTGGCAGAGTCGTGGCCCATCAAGGTGCGTCCTGTAAGCATCAGGTCGGGACGTGCGCTGTAGAGTCCCTCGTCAACGAGGAAATACTCCTGCTCCCATCCAAGGTTGCATGTAACCTTTTTTACTCTCTGATCGAAATAATGACAAACCTCAGTTGCGGCAGTGTTCACAGCGTGAAGGGCACGCAGCAGCGGAGCCTTGTAGTCGAGAGCCTCGCCGGTGTAAGAGATGAAGATAGTAGGAATACACAGCGTGTCGTCCATGATGAACACGGGTGATGTGGGATCCCAGGCTGAATATCCGCGTGCCTCGAAGGTGTTTCTGATACCGCCGTTGGGGAACGAGCTTGCGTCAGGCTCCTGCTGTACGAGCAGCTTGCCCGAGAACTCCTCTATCATGCCGCCCTTGCCGTCGTGCTCTATGAAGGCGTCGTGCTTCTCGGCAGTGCCTTCTGTAAGCGGCTGAAACCAGTGAGTGTAGTGTGTAACGCCGTTCTCCTCGGCCCACTGCTTCATGCCGGCAGCCACTGCATCGGCTATAGAGCGGTCGAGTCGCGAACCGTTGTCAATGACATCAATGAGCTTGTCATATACATCTGCAGGCAGGTACTTATACATCTTTGCCCTATTGAAGACATACTTGCCGAAGTATTCTGACGGGCGTTCCAGCGGAACCATTACTTCCAGCGGCTTTTTCTTGAAAGCCTCTTCAACAACCTGAAATCTTAAGTTTGTCATTGTTAAAAAGTTTTATTTATTATACTTATGCCTATTCTTTATCTGAAAACATATGCAAAGATAATGCTAAATTTCATTATGACACCTTTTTATGAGATAAATGTTGCTTTTTTTTACATTCATAGCGCAATTTATAATACAAAGTAAGTCTTTCGCAGACTTAAATTGGCATAACATGCGCCACACGCCACCACTCACCCACATGTCAATGACGCCACGTCGCCCGGTGTGTACTTACGCCCGTCAAGCAGAAACCTTACGGCCCGGCGCCCTGCCGCATTCTACTTCTGCATCCACAGACTTATGCGGCGCATGGCCTCCTTGCAGTCTTCACGCTCACCGAATGCTGTAAGCCTTACGAAGCCTTCGCCGCTCGGCCCGAAGCCTACGCCCGGCGTGCATACCACCTGCGCTCCATAGAGCATCTGCTCAAAGAACTTCCAGCTGTCAATGTTGCCCGGAGTCTTCACCCAGAGATACGGAGCGTTTACGCCGCCATACACCTTCAGTCCTAAAGATGTCAGCGTCTCGCGCATTATCTTGGCGTTGTCCATATAGTATTTTATAGTCTCCCTTACCTGCTCCTTGCCTTCGGGGGTATATATTGCCTCGGCTGCGCGCTGGCTTATATAGCTTGTGCCGTTAAACTTGGTGCACTGCCTGCGATACCACATCGGATTCAGCGGATAGCGCTCCTTGCCGTCTATGCTGGCAGCCGTAAGTTCCTTGGGCACAACCGTATAGCCGCATCTAACGCCGGTGAATCCTGCCGTCTTCGAGAAACTTCTGAACTCTATAGCAACCTTGCGCGCCCCTTTTATCTCATAAATCGAATGGGGAATGTCGTCGTCCTGAATATAAGCCTCGTATGCAGCGTCATAGAATATCAGAGTGTCGTTTTTCAGCGCATAGTTCACCCATTTGCGCAGTTCTTCCTTCGTTATAACTGTTCCCGTAGGGTTGTTCGGATAACACAGGTATATTATGTCGACACGCTGGTCGGGTATCTGTGGCACAAAGTTGTTCTCTTCCGTGCATGGTATGTAGGTAACGTTGCTCCACTTGCCGTCAACAAGCGCACCAGCCCTGCCGCACATCACGTTAGAGTCGACATATACGGGATATACCGGATCGGTAACGCCGAAGTTGTTGTCCCAGCGCACCAGCTCGCCAATGTTGCCCGTGTCGCTCTTTGCACCGTCGTTGACGAACACCTCACTCGGGTCGATATGTATGCCGCGCGAAAGATAGTCGTTCTTCACGATAGCCTCACGCAGGAACATGTATCCCTGTTCAGGACCGTATCCGTGAAAGCCTTCCCTGGTGCTCATCTCGTCAACGGCCTTGTGCATGGCCTTGATAACAGCAGGACACAGCGGACGCGTAACGTCGCCGATGCCAAGGCTTATCACGTTGGCCTTCTGATGCGACACCTTAAAGGCATTCACCTTTTTCGCAATATCGGCAAACAGATAGTTTTTTGTCAGTTTTAGATAATGTTCGTTTATTAATGCCATATTTATTTTTATTGATGTTTAAGTTATTTCCTTTTCTATGTTGTGACTGTTCCTAATTCCGGCCTCTGCCTGTTTCTAAAAATTCCTGATACAATCTTTTGTCTTTAAAAAACTCACCTAATCTGATTTATGCTTATATCCGCAGACCTTATCAGGGAAGCGGTATCTCGCCGTCAAACACAAATTCGGCACCGCCAGTAAGATAAACATGATTGTCAGTTTCTCTCCATTCAATTTCGAGCGTGCCTCCGTCCATCACGACCTTACTGCTGCAGCCTGCCACTCCGAGCTTTGCCGCCGCAACAGCCGTGGCACATGCCCCGGTGCCGCATGCCATCGTTATGCCGCTTCCACGCTCCCACACCCTTGTACGCAGCGTGTCTTTCTCAACGAGATGGGCAAACTCTATATTACAGCGTGCAGGGAAAGCCTCGTGATGCTCCAGCAAGCGCCCGTAGGTCTCTACGTCGGCAAGGCCTTCAGCGTCCGTGAATATCACGAAATGCGGATTACCCATCGACACAAACGTGCCTTTAAAGAGTTTTCCGCCGGCTTCAAGCATGCCTCCAGCCTCGGCGTCTGTCCTAGGCACAAACTGTCCGGCAACATCAAAGCGCGGCTCAAGCATATCTACGGTTACGCTGTCAACCTTCTGTCCGCAGACATGCAGGTTCAGAGTCTTTATTCCCGAAAGAGTTTCGAGGCGTATAGTACGACTCGACGTCATGCCTTTTTCATAAAGATACTTTCCAATGCATCTTGAGGCATTGCCGCACATCATTGCTTCAGAACCGTCGGCATTGAATATGCGCATGGAAAAATCGGCATCGGCAGACACAGGGCGCCCTATCAGCACCAGTCCGTCGCTGCCTATGCCCTTATGGCGCGAACTCCACTTTATGGCAGCCTCAACAGGAGAAGGAATATTATACAGCAACGTATTAACATAAATATAATCATTCCCGGCTCCGTGCATCTTCGTAAATCTAATCATTGTTGGTGTCATTATGATTATCTTTTCACGTTAATGTTTTCTTTTTGCATGATCTTCAATGCAAATTTACAACATCTTGTGCAACATAATAACACTTTCATCAATTTATTACATTACTTTATACAAAATATTACGTTTTATCAATAAATATACAATATTTATTATAAATCATTACAACAAATAATCACATTCAATACAAATCGTCAGTAAAGCAAAAAGTTTAGATTACCGAAAAAACAACATCAAAAATCCAAAAATATCCATTAAAATTAATGGGTTATAATAACAAGGTTACACGAACAGGCTTATTGACAAAAAACCGGCTCTTGTCCAAAGCGAGACAAGAGCCGGTTGTATCTTATAATAACGCTATATTACAAAGGCGTTAAACGTACGGAAATTATCAGTTTTCTTTACTTTTTCATCCGCATGTTGAGCTGATAAATGGCGGGCAGGAATATGAACATAGAGAATATCAGCGACAGCACCACACTCTTCTGATTGCCGCCGAAAAGTCCGTCGAGACTGCTCATCGAGGCTATATGCGGGAACAGCGTGCACAAGACATACACCACGGTGTTGTTTACCCAATGGACGGCCACACCGGGCAGGATGCTCCCCGTGCGGTAATACATCCAGCCGAGCAACAGACCAATGAGGAAGGCATGGGGCATCTGGGCTGGATTTAGATGGATGACGGCAAACACGGCGGCTGATATCAATATGGCCACCCACGGACGCGAGAAGCTGCCGAGAAGCGACTTGAGGATGGCGCCGCGGAACACGGTTTCCTCAACAAACGGAACCAGCAGGCAAAGCACAAAATAGCCATACTGGCTGCTCATGAGCTGGCGGAATGTTTCTTCTGACGTGTTGGCCAAGTCAGGCATAAGGCTCTGAAGCCACACCGAAGGCAGCAGAGTGCCGAGCGAGGCTATGCCGCTCCAGAAGAATATGCCCCACTTGCCTGAACGCAGATAGGCAGGCGAGAGCACGGCCCACTTGCGCCAGACAAACAGCGCAAGCGTGAGGGCACTGTAAACGGCGCACGAAAGTATCTGCATGGGGGCGGTTATCAGCTCAAGCTTCTGACCGTTAAGCACGGCGAGCACGTCTGACGAGGAATGGCCGGCGGCGAGAAGCCACACGGCAAACACCGCCCACGACACGAAATACTGTATGCAGATGAATGCAAACAGATATAATAATGCTTTCTTCATTTCTTGAATTTATGTGATAAAACTATGTTTTAACAGGAAAAATATGTACGAATGGGCGCATCGCACTTAGCAATCACGCCCTTTCGAGTATCTTTTCGGCAGCTTCACGGTCGAGCCACAGCTGGTCTACGAGCTTTTTGATTGAGCAGAACTTCTGCTCGTCGCGCAGGCGGTGATAGAACAGCACATCTACCTGCCGGCCGTAGATATCTTCCTCAAAGTCGAAGATGTTAACCTCGAGCGTGGTTTCATGACCGTCAAAGGTTGGCCTTGTGCCGATGTTCATCATGCCGTTGAGCAGACCGTCGCAGCCCTCCACCCTTACTTTCACGGCATAAACGCCATGCTCAGGTATCAGCTTCTGCGCATCGTCCACCTCAATGTTGGCCGTAGGAAAACCCAGTTTGCGTCCCTCACGGTAGCCGCCCTTCACCTTACCTGAAAAGAAGTAAGGATAGCCAAGGCACATGGCAGCCATGTCGGCCTCGCCTCCGGAAAGGAATGTGCGTATAACCGAGGAGCTTACGTTGACGCCGTTGAGCACGAAAGCATTGCCGCGCACCACCTCGATGCCTATCTCGCGGCCGTAACCCACATAGTCGTCAAAGCCTTCGGTGCGGCTGTGGCCGAAGCGGTTGTCGTAGCCCATGATGAGTTTTCTTACGTTCAGGCGGTCGCGCAGCACGTCGCGCATAAAGTCGTAGGCCGTCATGGCAGCCATTTCGCGGTCGAAGTGGAGCACTACGCAGTTGTCGGCACCGGTCTTTGACAGCAGTGCCAGCTTCTCGTCGAGTGTAGACAGCAGCTTGGGCTGAAACTCCATGTTGAGCACCTGGCGCGGATGTCGGTCGAAGGTTATCACCGTCGACTGCAGTTCAGGGCTGGCCGCCGCGCAGTCGGTTACAGACTTTATGAGATACCGGTGTCCGCGGTGAACGCCGTCGAAGAATCCGATGGTGGCCACGCAGGGCGCCATCTCAGCGCTGTCGGTATCTGTAAATATAGTTCTCATAAGCTACTTTACGGTTATTATTTCACACACGGTCGAGCCATTCGTCGCCCGTAAGGTTAAGGCTCATCATGCCCAACTGGCTTGCTGCAGCACAGTTTACGGGCGAGTCATCGATAAACAGCGTCTCATAGGCAGCCATGCCCGAGTCCATGAGCACCTTGCCGAATATCTGCGGGTCGGGCTTCAGCATGTGCATGCGGTACGACAGATATGTCTTCTCAAAATAGTCGTCAACGTCCATGCCGTCATTCCTGAACATGCCGTCCAGGGCCTTCTGCCAGTGTATGGGGTTGGTGTTGCTCAGCAGCACCATGCGGTAGCGTCCCCTGAGGCTTGCCAATTTTTCGAGCCGCTGGCGGGGTATGCCTGTCAGCAGCGCGCTCCATGCCTCGCAGATGTCAGCATCGTCAGCATTGCAGCCGGTGCAGATGCGTCTCACCTCGTTGCAGAACTCCTCAACGCCGGTGTTGCCCACCTCAAGGTCGTGAAACAGGTCTTCCTGACGGCACTCGTCAACGTACCTTACTATCTCGTGTGCTCCAATCTTGTCGAAAGCCTCGATGCAGCGATGCTTGTCAAGATTGACAAGCACGCCGCCGAAGTCGAATATTATGTTCTTTATTTCTTGCATCTCAGCCTCTTTATTCCGCGCCATATCTCACCTACCCACATTACTATGGATGTTGCGCCGATTATGGTTATCCATTCCATGGCCGACAGCGGTTCCGTGCGGAACATCTTGCCGCCGAAGGTTACGATGAGCCACTGGCCCGCAAGGATGAACAGCAGGACGAGCAGCAGACCGTTGTCGTGCTTAAAGTCGTGGAATGCCGAATGGTTAGAGCCGAACGACTTGGCGTTGAACAGATTCCAGAACTGCAGCATGACGAACGTGGTGAAGAATATCGAGAGTTCATGTATATGAAGGTCGGCACCGCTCGACAGACTGTGCAAGAGCAATGCGAACAGCACGGCAAAGAATGCCAGGCCGCAGAACACGATGCCCTTGGCCATGCCGCGTGTGATGATAAAGTCGGTGCGCTTGCGCGGTTTCTCCTTCATCACCTCCTCCGACGGCGGCAGAGATGCCAGAGCCAGTGCGGCAAAGGTGTCCATTATGATGTTCACCCACAATATCTGTGTAACGGTGAGCGGCATCTCTGTTCCTATCACTGAGCCGCAAAGCACGAGCAGCAGAGCCGTAACGTTTACTACGAGCTGGAAGAACAGGAAGCGCTGTATGTTGCGGTAGAGCGAGCGGCCCCACATAACGGCGTTGACAATGCTGCGGAACGAGTCGTCTATCAGCGTCATGTCGCTGGCCTCCTTGGCAACCGACGTTCCCGAACCGAGCGACAGACCCACATGGGCGTGATTGAGCGCAGGAGCATCGTTGGTTCCGTCGCCTGTAACGGCCACCACGGCGTCGTGCTTCTGCAACAGGTTCACAAGGCGCTGCTTGTCGGTCGGCCTTGCACGGCTCATCACCTTCAGCTTCATCACACGGTTGAAAGCCTCATCGTCGCTCAAAGCAGCAAAGTCGGGACCTGTTATCTGAGCCTCGGCAGGCGTATCGGCATCCCAGATGCCTATCTGGCGGGCTATCTCGATAGCAGTGGCCGATGTGTCGCCGGTTACTATCTTAACGGTTATACCTGCGTCGATACATTCCTTCACGGCTGCGGGCACGTCGGGACGTATCGGGTCGCTTATGGCTGCCACGGCCTGGAACGTAAGGTGAGCGTCGGGCGTCAGCTTGGCAGTGTCGATGTCCTCGCCGTTGCCGAGCACCTTATATGCAAACGCCAGTGTACGCATGGCCTGGTTCTGATATCCCGTCAGGCGCTCGCGTATCTCATTGCGGCGCGCGTCGTCTATGTCGCAGAACTTGGCAACAATCTCGGGCGCACCCTTCACGAAGAGCACTCGCTCAGAGCCGCGTTTAACTATGGTTGCCATATACTTGCGTTCGGTAGAGAACGGCAGCTGATGCTCTATGTTGTCTGCCTGGCGCAGCGCCTTATAGTCAGTCTTGTTCTTCTCGAGCCACAGCAGCAGGGCCACTTCTGTAGGGTTACCAATGCCCTTGCCGCCTTCTTCGTCGAGATGTGCGGTTGTGTTGTATGCTATGGCTTCGTTAAACAGAGCAGCGTCGTCGGCATACATTGCCATGTCGGCCACCTGCATCTTGTTTTGCGTCAGCGTACCCGTCTTGTCGGTGCATATCACCGTAACGGCACCCATTGTTTCGCAGGCATGCAGTTTGCGCACAAGGTTGTTGTTCTTGAGCATGCGGCGCATGTTGAGAGCCAAGCTGAGCGTAACGGCCATAGGCATGCCCTCGGGCACAGACATCACGATGAGCGTAACGGCCATCATGAAGTATTCGAGCACCACCTTCACCATGCCGAGATAGTTGTCCGAATGCCACAGGTTGTGCGGATCGGTCAGTATGTCGCGGCCGAGGAATATCACAAATGCTGCCACTGATATGCCCACACCAAACTTGCTTATCATCTTGGCAAGCTTGTCGAGCTGCATGTTCAGCGGAGTCTTAACCGAAGTCATCTCCGTACTTGAGCGTGCCACCTTGCCTATTTCGGTAGCATCGCCAACCTCAGTAACCTGATACACGCCGCGGCCGTTCATCACCATAGTGCTGCGCAGCACCTTCGACGAGGGATAAGTGGCCTCCTTGTCGTTCTTGTCGGGGTCGGCATGCTTTGTTATTATAGGCTCGCCGGTGAGCGACGACTCATCTATCTGCAGATCGGTCGACTCAATAAGGTTTCCGTCGGCAGGTATCTCGTCGCCGACTTCTATTATAACAATGTCGCCCACGACAATGTCCTTGCGTGCCACCTGCACCACCTTGCCGTTGCGGCGCACCTTTACGGGCGACTCCTCGCCGAGAGCCGTAAGCACATTAAACTTCTTGGCTGCGTCCATCTCGAAGTAAAAGCCGATGGTGGTGGCAAGGATTATGGCAAGGATAATGCCGATAGACTCAATGTAGTTGTTCTCGATTACGGCAAGACCGAGCGAGATAACAGCTGCAAAAAGTAAGATTTTGATTATCGGATCCTTGTATTTTTCAAGATAAAGTTTCCACAAGGGTGTCCTCTCCGGGGGTGTAAGCACATTCTCGCCATGCGCCGAACGGCTCTTTTCCACTTCATTATCCGTCAGCCCGGGCTGATTGGTGAATAATGGGTTAAATTCGTTACTCATTTAAGACGTATAAATAATGAATTGATATTATAATCCGACTTGAACATCACAGACCCGTCAAGACCCGTAAGCCTCATTATGAGTCCGTTAATTTTACATTCTGCAAAGTTAACATAATTCGCTGAATTGTATCAACGAGATGCCCACAATCATGGTTTTTTAACGAATATTTTACCGCAAAACAACTTTTCTTCGTCATTTAAAGCATATTTTGCAAAAAATATTTGGTTATTTGAATAAATAGCTATACCTTTGCACACGAAAACTTAACACCGCAAGGTTTAAGAGGGCTTTTAGCTCAGTTGGTTAGAGCAACAGACTCATAATCTGGAGGTCCCAGGTTCAAGCCCTGGATGGCCCACCGAAGACAGGAAAGCATTTTGCTTTCCTGTTTTTTGTTGTATATATATTTTATGTCGACACAATACTATTTGAGGACTCCAAAGAGCGGAATTCTATGATATTCGCTGAAAACATGAGACATATCATCGTACACTGCAACAAAATTTAGCAAGAAATGGTGTAGTTATTATAAAAATTGCAGATAGTGATAGCAATGCAGCCTAAAAGACATGATTTCTAATTAGAATTATAAGAAAGAAATTAAGAGCAATATGTTGAACAATGCTTATCTGCCTTTCACTCCAAATGCTATTTTTAACATAAAATGGCAAATATTTTTCATCCCCACTACAAAATTCAACGTTTTTTCGTATCTTTGTTGCCGACTATTGTAAAGTTGTCAGAGACAATAGAACGAAAGCGTTATTGAAACTCGCCTTTACAATCAAATTCTCGCAAAATTTGAATATGGAAATAGGTCGGGGAGCAACAACGCTTACGCTACGGATATATACTATCCTGAAATGAGAACTATATACCTCGCAAGCGTGAGTAGCTGTTGCTTATCCATTTGCATGGCAATGCGAGAAACCTGATAGTATGGATGAGCAAGATACAGTCCTCACGCTTTTCGCATTAAATAACGTAGTTCGTTCCAACGGAGGTGAGGAACACATAAGTAAGACCATGCAAAAAAACAAATTCAAAAATTACGTAGTTGCTGTTTTTACAATTATGTTCATTTGTTCATGTACAAATTCGCAGACATTTGTTATTAATGATATCGCTGTTCCTGACAATATACCTGAAAAACATGTTCAAGAATTACGAGAAAATGTTATAGGAACATATGTCTATCTCTTATTTTCAGATAATGATGTAAGAGTGACGTCTAAGACTAAATGGGAAAAAACAGAATCAATAGTGTTACAAAAGATTGGCGATAATTTATATCGTGGGGAAAATGGAAGGGAAGTTTTGGATTTGGAACTAAATACTGTATTTAGCTATATTAAATCATGCAAAATTACCATCTACGATAAAAAAAAATCTGGCTCGTCAATGATTTGGAGTGGAACTATAATTCTTAAACGTAAATAATAATAACGTACGATGAAAACAAGTTTCTATTTTGTACTATTTTCACTGGCATATCTATCTGCGATTTTGTTAGATATACCATTTCTTAATGAATACGGAATCATTTTCGCTTCAATTATTGTCTTTATCATAAGCCTTATCATTCACAAACTTTTCAAAAACATAATAAAATATCAGAATCTATGTGAAGTGGCTTCTATAATGGAAATGGCTTACAATAATGATTATAAAAAATATAAACGGCAAGCACAACTTAAAATGATATTATACGCAGCAGCTTTTGTTTATTTTCTGCTAGGCATTATCGTTTCGCTTATATCATTTTCTAATGTTTCGCTTATATCCTATATCATATGGAGTGCCTGTATGATATTAACAGGCATATATCTTTTACGGAATCTCTTGTCCTATTTAAAAATAAAGAAAGCAAAACACATTATATTAGATAAAGAGTTTCAGAACATTTACTCAATTTACAAGAATGAAAGAGATACTTGTACTTATGAAGAAATGTTATTACCACGTCCTAAATTTTATCCGGCAATAAATGCTGTCAATACCATTTTTGCGATAATCAGCATAGCAATTGCATTGCTCACGTTTACCATTCTCTATACTTATAAAGAAGTGTTCAATTCTGTAACTATATTTATTGGACTTGGTGGTTTATCAATAATATATGGCATATTTTTTATTTATTTTGGAATAAAAGACTTATTAAGCACCTCAAGTAATCAAAAATATATCTTTTTGTTACTTTCTTGTGTTATTGCGGCATTATTATATATGCCAATCACAAATTATATAAACAAGGTTTCTTTAGAAGCTCGCATTGCCAATGACCCCAATTTAAGTTATGATGCAAAAAATAATATAGTTCAAACAACGATAATATCAGATGAAATAAGGAATATTAAAACCACATATTTCAAGCAGCGTTCAATGATTATATTATCATCTGACGATACTAAAGAACTGCTAAAGAAGACCATAAGTATCGGTGCTGAATTTCAATTTATTCTTAAAGATAAATCAGGGAACAAAAAGGTTGTAACTATCTCACCAAGTGAGTTAAAGGAAATATATCATCAAACTAAATCAAATTTAGATATACTTCTTGAAATTATCAGACTTGACTTTGAGGAGGCAAAAGTCTATGATGATGGAGAATATATCATAATAGAATCTATGGAAAACGCTCCATATCCAACACAACCAGAAGAAATAAAAACATTGGTAAAAGAAATTACAAAATTAAGTGCTGAAGTATACGACATTAAAGCTTTTAATAAAGGATTAAAGACACGTTATATTTATAATAATCAACAATTCATTGAATATACTTTAAGCCTTGATGAATTAAAAAAAATAGAATACCAAACATCATTAGATAAAGCAGGAAAGTCTCTTTATGGTCTATTCAATATACATTCATATAAAGCAGGCAATTAAAAATAAATAAAAGATACAATTATATAAAACTATAGTTGTTAAATTCTTTATTTAACAATACCTTTTCTTATCATCTATTTGAAGTTTTGGTAACAATCAATACAGTAATAGTCCGTTTAATATTTGGCAAGTGACAAATGATAGAATATATAGGTGTCAACATTAATGCTCTTGGTAGTGTTTCATTTTATGAAAATGGCAAGATGAATTATCAATTTGAAACAATTGAGTTTACCTGCCACTTTATAATATCTTACTCTTTAACCATATAATGGTGACTTTGGCGAACAGCATTACAAAATACTCAAACTATCCAATGATAGCTCAATAAAAACAGCTTATTGACGACAAACGATATATACAAATAAGAAATAAAAAAATACATAAAAATGAAAACATATCATACATTTTTGAAGAATGTCTGACTTCCTGAAAAATATACGCCATAAATTATAACGGAAAACAATAGATTAATCTCAAAACAACATTTACTTATGAAGACCATATTACTTTTTATTACAATCATAGCTTTGTCAGCTTGCAGCATAAAACAAGAAAAAACAAAGCAAGCTTCAACAATAGACAGCACCCTGCAAAATAAAGTTGCGTCAATCATGGAAGGCAAACTGAAAGAGTTTGGCGCACAATCAGGACATGTCTTAATTATGGATGTTAAAACAGGACAGATAAAAGCGTCCTATGGTAAAGCCCCCGTGACTCCTTACAGGTCAGAACTGGTACGCCTGGCAACTTTGTCTGCGGCATTGAAAACAGGCAAAGTACATTTAAACGATACCGTAGATACAGGAAATGGTATATGCATTGTTGACAAAGACACATTGTTTGACCATAACTGGCATAGAGGCGGCTATGGAAAGCTGACAGTAAGACAAGCGTTTGCACAAAGCTCTGTTGTAGGCAATTACAAGATGGCCGTTAAAGCATTTGGAGACAATAAAGAAGAATATTTCAACAAAGTGCGTAATATATACAGCATGAAAAGTGACACAACTTCAACAATTGTTTTTGCCAATCATGTAGAATGGGCTACAATAACGCCAATGCTGACATTGACATTTGTCAATGAGATTGCAGCCAGCACTGGAAATGACAGCTTGAAGTCTGCATTACGTTATGCCGTTACAAATGGATTAGGAGTGAAAGCCAATACAGGCAAAACGGAAGTTGCAGGAATATCAGGAACTACACGGCAGGAAAACGGCTCTTATTTGGCGGAGTTTTGCGGATACTTTCCATTCAGTAATCCCCAATATTCCATTATTGTGACTATCCATAAAAAAGATATACCTGTAAGCGGTGGAGCAATGGCAGGTAACGTGTTTAGGGAGATTGTGGAATACATGATTACAGAATAATCAGTTTAGGAATAGTTTTAAGTTTTGTCCAATTTATCTTCCAGCCACTCTTAAACAGAGAAAATAAAAATAAGTTGAAATTTATACAAACAACATTTTTTTGAATAAGACTCTTTTATAGGAAGTAGTTTGGAAAGTACCACATCAAATAGATCGTCAACCCATAACAGTTATAAATTTAACCAGAGTCAACTTTAATCACGGAAAGGACTGTTTAAGGGCAACCGAAATCAGGAAAGGACACAATCTTACAAACCATAAAAAAGTTTTTAAAGAAACTCATCACTCGTCACATCTGCATGTAATAATTTGACATTCAATGCATTACGATGTGACGAGTTGACTTTCCAACTCGTCACACTATCGGCTGTCTCCATGTTATGTGATGAGTTGGGACGGCAACTCATCACACTATAACGCGCTGAGCGACAACAGGTTAAGCTGCAATGTGACGAGTGATGAGTTCCTTTTAAAAATATATTCGCCCGTATCATCAACATAGGAACATAAACATTACAACAAGAATGTGCAGCATACGTTATAAATGCCATTATATTTAAATCTGTATAAAACAAAACGCTGACATATAAAAGCATACCTTTTACACTGCAAAACATGGCCTTTCAGCATGCAAAAGGGCACGTTTTAGAGATATGAAGATATGCAATAAATCAAAGTATAATACATAATATCAACAATATATCCCTATAATTCCACACAATCTAACCACGCCAAACAACTGTTTGAACAACTTGAATCAATTTATCTTAAAAATATTTATATGGGATATGATAAACTGGCGATATTGGTAAATACAGGAAATTAGGTTCTTGCATCAGAAATCTAAATATCCGTATGAGTTCAAATCTAATAAAAACATATAGTTATAACAGAGATTTCTATCGAAAAATTATTATACAACAAATTAAAAACAGGCCTGTATAGAGTTATTTATTACAAAGTGGTTTGAAGAATAAAAACGCACCAAGAAATAAATCTCAGTGCGTTAAAAAACGAATATCTTTATCGCTATAAATAAGCTTTCTTAGTTAATTTACTTATCTACCGATGTTTTTTCATTAGACTTAGCATATTAGGATTTATTTATTTTTCAATATAACTATTTCCATCTCCAAAAGTATTGTAATAAGCTGTTGTGCAATTCTTCGGGACATATATTGTGTTTTTATATCCAATATATACTGTATCGAAGAATCTAATCTGAGGCGGATTCTTTGATGCGAAATGTAATTCACAGTTTTCAAAAGTTGTCTGCATTTGCTTTACGTTATTAGGAATAAATACGATACATCCTTTAAGGTCTCCTATTATCGTCTCAATGCCATAAGGTAATTTCAACATATGTAAGTTACAGCCATAGAATATGGAAAGATCGAATTTTCCTTTTAAATTAGTTCTACTCAAATCTATTTCATTTAATGAGGTACAGTTTCTAAAAGCTCCCGTTTTTAATGTTGAAATATTTTGGGGGAATTTTTCAATTTTCAAATTTTCACAGCCACTAAAAGTTTCCATGCCTATAATTTTTGTTGATTTTGGAATATCTACAGTACTAAGACTTATGCATCCTTTAAAAGCTTCATCACCAATATAAACAGTACCTTGCGGCAGTTTTACTATCTTTAATTTTTTTAAGCCTATGAAGCTTTCGGATGGAATCATGCTGTATTTTGCTGATTCTTTTACTCCTGATACGGATGACTCCGTTTCAGAAATATCAGAAATGCTTTTAGCCATCATATATGCAGGGGTAGATATATCACCGTCATTATACGCCATATCAGCAGATATGCCTATAAGTTTTGCCGCAGCATTAAGAGATTCTTCATGCCTTTTTCTTTCTGCCTTAGTCTCAGGAGATTCGCTTATAACGGTATTCTGAATATCAACATATTTAAGTGAAACCATTTTTCTTATAATAGCCATATCCGTGTCATACAAAGATCCATTTATAATGAGTGTATCTATGGAACTCCATACAGACATTGGTATTTTCGACATTATCGTTCCTGGTTTTTCCATATATATGACATATTTGTTCATCGCTCCTTTTTCTTTTATGACAGCCTTGTTCCACATATCATTTTCATGATATTCTTTAAATGAACCAGAAGGTATTTCTACGTTCCAATTCTTCAACTTATCATTCGTATCTTTATATGAAACGGTCTCACCTAATTGTATCTGCGGAGGAACTGAGGCCAATAATTTCATATTGCACTTATCAAAAGAGTTAAACCATATTTTTCTGACAGACGCTGGTAATGTAATATTTCTTACGCTAGTATTTGCAAAAGCATTTTTACCTATCGATGTAACTGCACCTTCTATTTTTACGGAAGACAGACTTGTACAACCATAAAAACAGAAGTCTGGTATTATCGATACTGACGATGGAATCGTAACTTCATCTATCGATTTGTTATTTGCAAACGCACCTACAAAAATTTCCGTGACACCATATAAATTATGCAATTGGCTTGGACATTTATTTAATATCAATCTATTGGAAGACTTTATCTTAATAAAACACGGATCAAAATATGCTACTATAGGATTTTGCAAATCTAAATCACTTGATATAGTCAAAGTGTCTAGTTTCTTCCTATCCATTTCACCATATATATAGTTCATGAATGCGCCAGGATATGTATCCTTCGTAAAATAATGCTCACCAATATTAAATTCATCTGTTCGAAATTCGTTTGAAGACTTTTGATTAACAAGATTTACGCCAATAAATTTACCTGCTATCCCACTTAACACACTATTTCTTTTAGCAGTTAAGTCTTGTTTTACGGCATCTGTTAAATCCAAATTTTTAAGATTCGGACAAGAGCGTAAATAAATAACATCATCAGCATTCAGGAAGCCATCTATTTTCAACGATACACTTGAGGTCATTTTCTTCTTTAAGACCTTAGAGAGTTTTCCCGCTTTTTTGTTTTCAATATTTAAGATTGTTTGCGATGAACATTGAAAATAAAATAATAAAAATAAAAAAAGTACTCCAAATCTACTTAATGTTTTATTCATAAGGCAATTAATCTTATACGCTTATAAGCCCGTCGAATTCAGCAATAAACAATCCATATTGGCATATACAAAAAAGGCGCGGACTTGATTATCGCCTACGCTCCATTGTTCACAGTATCGCCAAACACTGACATTAAAAGAACGGAAGAAAACAATCACCCCACGCCGAATCTATATGACGACAGGGCGGAATATGTATTCCGTCCATCTGCATATACGATACAGCAAAAGGGGCATCCTTCACTATTGTCCTTTAATGTATTCTTAAATTTGGCGATTTTAGAACAAAGAACTACAGCTTAAATGCCTTTCTGCTCGCTCCGGATTTCTCCCCGAAGACATTGGCAAATATACTGATTTTTAGTGAAGTTGCCCCATAAAATGATGATTATTTTCTTCAGGATTAAAGATTTCACTGCTTTTCAGCCGTAAAAGTAACAGAGAACACTATCAGCACTGTCTAAATTTGAACAGCAATCAATTGCCCGAACAATAGTAGCTCCACACATTTTAACCACGCTAAACAACTGTTTGAACAACTTGAATCAATTTATCTTAAAAAGATTTAGAGGAATGGCGGCTTAATGAGAAATTGGCTAATTTTGCAACATCGGCTAATAGCCGGGAAACGATGTGAGGAGAAGAATGACAGGGAACGGAATGAAAGAAATTTATTTTTGATGTGACATATGAAAAGGATTTTATTTATAATAACCGCGGCAATAATTCTTGTGGCATGCGCCACGACAGACAGGCAACAGAATGACAGAAAGAAACAGGAGAAGGCTGAGATGATAAGCAGGGCGGTGTGCAACCGCGACTTCAAGATAAACGTGCAGACGGCTCACCCAACGAGAGGCATGTCGGTACAGCTGACGGCAGACTTCGACCTGAGGATTAAAGGCGACAGCGTGGTGTCGTATCTGCCCTACTTCGGCCGTGCTTACAACGTGCCTTACGGAGGCGGAAAGGGGCTCAACTTCAGCGGCGTGACAGAGGACTTCAAGATAACGCAGCCTAAACGCGACAGAAAGCACGTGGAGTTCAGCGTGAAGAACGATGAGGATACATATAAATTCCACATTGATATTTTTGACAACGGCAGCGCGTCGATAAACGTCATGCCGCAGCAACGCGAGATGATATCGTTCAATGGCGAGATTGAACTGCACGAATGATGCCCCAACGGCGACCTTGAGAAAAACCATTTTGGGGATAGACGCATAGACTAAAATGTAAACATTTCGGATGTCAGCCGAACAATTAACGCTCTCAGAGCAGCGATGTTATTCACGAATACGGGATTGTACATGAAAAACGCCCAAAATAGGGCGTTTATGTTAAATCATTATCATTCAACACATTACGCACGCTAAGCGACAAAATAGCAAGAGTTAAAAAATATTACTCGCCCACTTACGGTGCGAAAGTGGGCCTTTTACGAAGTGAAAGCAGGCCGTTTTCTACTCAAAAGTCATAGATTAAGGCACAAAAAACGCATGTTTTGGCTCGCTTAAAACAGCTAAAAGCAAACGTATGTTAATAAAGAAGACATGCAAGCGCATTAAATTTAACATCCGTTACACATCAGATTTCTAGATTGAAAAATTATTTTGTCCTAAATTTTTACTACCAGCCAAACTATATGTCAAGGAGCCTTACAGTCAAGAAACAGCATTCTTATGCGAAACAAAAAATACGTTTGATTCTTATGTTGTAAGGCCTAAACCAATTATACATATTGTCTTAATTCAGCAAAAATCAAAAAATTAAGATGCATATATAAAAGCTGCAAATCATAATTGGTCTGTGCCTAGTTTCGTTTCTCAATCTTCCATTATTACTTCTAAATAAAAAAGGAACGCGCCATCTTTGCGCGTTCCTTTTTTTAAAGAAAGAGAGTGTTTATTTCTTGGTTACGTTAAGTTTGGCAACCTTACTGCCGGCCTTAACCAGATATATACCTTCGGGGCGGCAGTTCATATCGATACATACAGCATCGGCAGAACGGGCTGTAGCCGTAGCCACTACATGTCCGGCTGAATCATAGACAAATACAGGCATGCCTGCCTCAAGTCCGTAGACATAAATGCTGCTGCCGTCGGCTGTGATGCGTATGCCGTCGTTTCCGTCAACGGTCTCTATGCCGCTGGTGAACACGCGCACGATGTTAGAGCCAACCTCGCCATAGCCAGAGTAAACAGCCTTAACCTGATATTCATTGTATTCTGTAGTCTTGGCCGTGTTGTCGAAATAAGATGTCTCGGCTATCGGAGCTGCAGTGAGTCTGCCTCCGTTGCAGTAGACATTGTATCCCTCGAAGCCGAAGAGCGGCGACGTAGACTCGCTGACAGCCTGGGTGCGCAGTCTGACATCGGCAGACGGAGCCTTTCGTGATGCGACGTTGAACGCGCCGAAGGCCGGAGCCTGCGCGGCCGAACTGAAGTCGGCATAAGGACGCAACACTATCGTTATGTTCCAGTTGCCGTCGATGTCGTTGTCGGTCAGCGTCTCCCATGTAGTTCCGTCAGAAGAGTAGAGGTCGCCCTTGCCGACAACGGCAGGTCCCTCATCGTATCCGAGCGGTACAGATATCTCATTGTGCTCAACATAGAGTACCACTCTGAGCGTACGGTCAGGATTAATCTGCAACGGAGTATTCAGCTTGATGTTGTTGAAACTATACTGGCGCAGATTAGTGACATACTGCTGGCGTACGAGGTCGGTACCCTCATAAACGAGCAAGAACATCTGGTCGGGAACGTTATTTACATAAACCTCAACCTCTGAAAGCGACAGATGGCCGTAAGACTGCAAATCGTCTGATGTCCACTGTACGCCGGCGAAATATCCACCGCCGCTGGGCAGACCGGCAGCATCGTGTGCCGTACCGCTATGCCATCTGAGGTTGATGCCGTCGCCTATAGCCGGAGCACTCCAGTAAAGCTGCACTCCATCAGAAGTTTTCTCGGCAGAAAGCATGCCCGGAGCCTGATAGTTGTTGCTATAGTCTACAACTGCCGTAACAGGCTCAGACAGCTCGCTCAGACCGGAAGTAACGTAGATAGCGCTCACCTGATAGTTATATGTGCCAGGCAGCAGGTTATGATCAGTGTAGCTTACGGCTGTAACAGGCTCCTCGTTGAGTTTGACACCGTCGCGGTAAACATAGTATCCGTGGATGAGAGCATGGTCTTCTGTATCAACAGAAACTGCGTCAACATACTGAGATGTCTTGTCGGCATCGCTTCGCAGGGCCACGTATGCTACAGATGCAGGCAGCGTAAAGCTGAACTTCTGCCAGTTTTCAGTTGTCGTGACAGTTGACAGCTTCTGGAAATCGGCCTCCGACGTTGAGCTGCCCGACGATGTATAGACAGATATAGAGCCTACGCCTTTGCTGTCGTTCTCATTGCGTGCCACAAACGAGAACAGATTCTCGGCATTATCAGCCTCGCCTACAGGAATTATCAGCAGCGAGCTGTTGCCGGCTGCAGCCTCAACAGACTTGTCGCCCTGATAAGCCGTTGCAGATGTCACGGTCCATGCATCATTGCTGTTTATCCAGCCTTCGCGTGCGAATACAGAACCATCGGTCTGTCCTTCAGCGCTCTCATACACCGCAGCGTCGAGGGTTGCCGGGTCAACGAACGAGAGGTTAACGTTGTAGCCACACTCAGCCGGCACGGCCTTAATGTCAGAAGGAGGAACACAGTCGCCTGCGTCGACAATAGTAACAGTAGCTGCCTGAGACTTGTCAGACACAGAGCCGTCTATATAAACCGTCTGTACAGCATAGCTATATGTACCGGGGTCGGTTTCCTCGGTTGTATATGAGCGATATTTCAGCGGTTTGTCGTTCACCTTTACATCGTTGCGGTAAACGTTGTAGCCCTCAAGACCGAGTATTGTTCCCGGGTCAAGGAATATGAAGCGCGCGCTGGTTGGTCCCTGCAATGCAAGTGCAAGAATGTTGAGTCCTTCCTTAGTAGTGATGAGCGACATGCCTCCGGCAGCCGTACCCGTGGCCGGACTCAGTTCGGAATAGTCTTTAAGGTCTACTGAAGCGAGTTTCTTGCCTGTGGCAAAGTCGTACATCGACACTACATACGGATTCTCATAGCCCTGCTCGAAGGCATAGAGCACTCCGTTATAGTAAGCCGTTCCGGCTGCGCCCGGATAATAAGGACCTGAAGCCAGCTTGCTTCCGCGCTTGTCTACATAGATAGATGTCTCCCAGTCGCCAACCTCAAAGCCTCCGCGGCCGTTGTCGAGGTCAGGTATGTAAGCCAGATGGCGTGCTACTTCCGAGATAGAGATAGTGTCGGTAGCCACGCGCTTGTTCATGTCTATCTTATAAATCCAGTTGCCGTTTGTAGAGGCATAGAAGTCCTCACCGTCGTATGCAAGGTTGAGTATTCCGTTGTCGACACCGTCAACGATAAAGCCCTCAACAAACTCACCGTCGAGTGTGTATTTGTTTACGGCTCCCTTGACGCTGTGCATAGTTGTGTAGATATACTCACCGTCAGAAGCTATGCCCATCTCGCCAGAGATGTAGCCGTTAAACTGGTTGATGTATTCAAGACATCCGTCGTTGGTGTTAACCTTGGTTGTAGTAAGGTCTACGGGGAATGTGGTTCCGCCTTCAACAGGCAGATCCCAGCGCAGACGCACCGTGCGGTTAAGCTCTACGTCGGCATTGATCTTAGTAGGAGAAACAGGATTTCCGAGGTCGATAACCTCTACGGTTGCGCCGTCAGTGAATCCTGACACACCGCCGTCGGCATAAACCGAACGCACCTTATAAACGTGCTTGCCCGGATCTGTAACCTGGTCGCTGTAGGCGAGAGCGTTCACCGTGACAGCATTTACCTTAACGTCGTCGCGGAACACATCGTAGCCAACAGGAGTCTCCTCCGCTTCGGTTGCAGGAGAAAGGTGTACGGCAATGTTAACATTACCCGTGCATCCTTCTCTTGAACAGGTTGACCATACAGAACCGTCGGTTGAAATAAGGTTACTCTTGCCCTCAACGGCCTTACCGGCATCCATACCGATAGGCATTACGCCGGCATCATGAGACACGAGGAACGAAACGATATACTCGTGGCCTCGCTCTATTGTTATAGGCTTGTTGAGCGAAACTGTGTTAAACTGTCCATACTTAATATCATCAGCATCAACGTTCTGCGAGTAAACCGACTTGCCGTCCTTATATATTCTGAGCGACAGAGCCTGGCACAGCTCCTTGACATAGACGTCAACCTTGTCGAGCTTCATGCCTCGGTATTCGAACAGGTCGTCGCCGGTCCACTTGGCACCAATCCAGAAGAGTCCGCCGTCGGCAAGTCCGACGCCGGTGCTGCATGTGCCGTTGTCGTAGCGCATTGTGGTTTCGTTCTGACGGACGAGTCCGGGCTGTGTCCACGACAGAGCCACATTCTTGTTCTCAGAGATGCTTGCGCTCAGTGCAGTCGGTGCGAAATAAGGAGCACCTACGGTCATGTCGTAGACCACAGAGTCAGAATGGTTGGTCTCAACACCGTCATAAAGGGCAGTAACGGTATATTTGTATTCGCCGCGGATAACGTTCTTGTCAACATAAGAAGTCTCGGCAACGGGAGCCTCGTTGATGCGTGAGCCGTTGCGATAGACGTTATATCCTGAAGGAGTCTTGTCGGCCTTGCCGCTCTGCCATGAAAGGTTGATGTCAACATCATTGTCGCACGAAGCTGTGAGTCCTACAGGGCGCGGTATGGCGCAAGGGCCGACAGCCGTATAGCTGACATCTATCTTTCCAGCATCAACGTCTGGCAGAGTGAATATATTGAGATCAGCAGAATAATCCTTGCCCACAACACCCTTTATGGCATTATAAGTAATCTTAACTTCCTGCTTCTCGCCGGCCTTCAGCACCCCAGCCTTTGGCGAATAAGAGAGCCAGTCGCCTGCATCACACAGCTTGTACACATAAATTCGGGCCGGTGACTGCTCCATTATGCCCACCAACGACAATGTTCCGTCAAACAGACTGGTTGTTGTCTCTATTCCGGCACCATATATCATCGGCGTGTACTGATAATCAGGCGTGTCAGAAACCTCGTGCTTAACATCAGTAAGCCTGCGTGTATTAAGGTTATACTGGCGCAGCACGATGCGGTCAACGCCCTGATAAGACATCTCCTCATGTGAGAGCCACAGATAAGGACCGCCGGGAGTTGTATTGTCGTAAGCAGAACCGTACACGTCAAGACTCTCTTCGTCAGAAATGTTGCGCATGGCCGAAGTTATCTTGCCTTCACGGTTAATGCGGCATATAGTGTTAGAACCGCCTGCCCAGAACTCATCGCTCCTTGGGTCGTAGGCAATGTGGGTGATGTTTATATTAGGATCGTCAACAATGGTTATAGTCTTGACAAGCCGTTTGTTGCGCAGGTCGAGCTGATAGATGGCATTAGTGTCATCGCTTCCGTAGAAATAAGTTCCGTCGAACGCCATATCGTCCACCTTATAGTACATGCCCTCAACATCGAACTCTTCGATGAACCTTCCGTTGCGGTCGTACTTATAGAACTTGCCAATGTTATACCATGAAGAGGTGTAGAAGTATTCTCCGTCGAAAACGATGGCCGACTGCAAATCGCCCGATGCGCCGAAGCTCTGCTGCAGCTGGAAACGGCCAGATATGTCGCCAGAACCTATCTCATGGTCAGCCAGCATGCGCCACATAACCTCACCGTCGCCCGTATTTTCAAGCGTCACGGTCTTTTCTACTTTATCTTCAACATTAAGGTCTTCATGTAGCTCAGTCTCACTGACAGAAAGAACCGGAGTAGTTACATTTACGACCTCGTCGTTAGCTGAAGAGTTCTCAACGATCCATTTACCCTTATATAGGTTATGGCCTTCCTCGTCAATGACAATGGTATATGTGTCAGCCTCAATCTTCTCAAAGCTAATCTTGCCGTCAGCACCAGCCTTAGCATTATATCTGCCTCCGCCGTCACCTTCGAGTGAGACGCTGCACCCGGCAAATGGAGTTCCGCCTGCGAGAACTGTCAGGCTGGCTGAAGTCCATTCAGGATTCCATACCTTTATGTCGTCAACATACCAATAGTCGATATAGAAAGCCTCCTCACCATGGGCACGGAAACGTACCTGGAAAAGATTCCCCGTAAGATACGGGCTGAGGTCTATCAGCTCCTGGCGCCATGAATATGTACCCTCGTCGCTCAGATAATACTTGCAGCGTGTCCAATTCTTGCCGTCGCACGACACTTCTACAGAGAGTGTGTCGCCCGTGGTGCTTTTATAGTTGAGCATACGAAGGTCGAAACGCAGCCATGTGTTCTTGACATCTGTTGTATTGAGCTGTCTCGATATGAGCGACTGTGAATAGTTCTTCAAAGAAGAATACCGATATGCAGCACAAGGATCAACAAGACCATAGGTATAATAATCTACACTCCACTTACTTGGATTACCGGCATCATCAGCAGGTGTCGACCACTTGTCGGCATCAAGCACCCACGAACTGAAGTCGTCTTCGAAAGGAAGAAGCCTTATGTCGGGCACTTCCACATTGACAGGCTCTGACATTCCTGTCTCGGTGCCATCTTCATAAACAGCCGTAACGGTATAAGTGTAGTTGCCGTAGTCGGGCACCTCGTCAGAATATACCAGACTAACAATAGGTTCTGCATTTACCTTGACAGAATTTCTGTACAGGTTGAATCCAACGAGCGGATTGCTTGCAGCAGCCTTAAGCGGGCGCACGTTGTTAGTGCCGACAAAAATGTCGTCGATAAATAACATGAAAGCCTCATTCGACACACAGTTTATCGTAACATATTTTGCGTCCTTAGGTATCTTATAGCTCATCAGTGTCCATGTGGTAGGCACCTCTACATAGTCGCCATCTGAAACCCATATAAAGTCAGAAGCACGCTTGCCAGTGGTTGAATATCCCACACGGATGCGTTCAAGGCCATAAGTGTCTTTATAGCTCTTTGCCCTGAAGCTTATCTGGAAGTCTCTGTCAAAGTTCAGCTCAGGCGATATAATAAAGTCGTTGCTCTGACCCTCAACGGCAAAGTCAACCAGCATCTTCGTGCCAGAATATGGCTTAGCGTCAGGATAGTCGGCAACAGACGGAGTTGTCTTTGCCACATTCATAACGATGAATGCCATCTTGTTGCCCTGATTAGGAAACGATGTCACAGCCCATGTATATGTCTGTTCATTGTCCATGTCAAGATACTCCCACCCTACACTGCCGGGAGAGTTGATGACAAAGTCAGGATGGCCTTCAAAGTCATCATAATATCCGTCGGTAGGCTCCGGACTGTTCCACTGCAGCGTGACAGTCTTGTCGTCTACTCCAACCATGTGCAGTCCGTCAGGAACGCCGTCGGTCGTTCCCTGCAATGACATCCGCGTAGGGGCAGCCCAATGCTGTGCTGCCGGAGGCGGAGCTATATGCTTTGGCTTTACTCTTAAGCTGTCGGCAGCTGAGACGCTCAGAGCCGCAGCTGAAGCCAATACTGAAAGAAAATATCCAATATATTTCATCTCAAAACACATTTTATTTAACCATCAATTTGAATGTTTTTTCGTGTTCATTTCCAGACACCTTAACAATTGTCACGCCTTTATAGCCCTGCAGCGCAAACTTGCATGCATCGCCGTCGGCCACACCCGAATAAAGAATCTGTCCCGAAGGTGAAGCACAAGTTATCTTGTCACCGGCATGCAGACCGCCAAGAATCACCATGCCCCTGCCGGCCGTTGCATAGAGGTCGCCGCCTACAGGAACGAACACACCTGTTGCATCATATTTGAAGTAAGCTGGCTCAGAAGAGTCATAAAATAGAGAACCGTCACCTGCAGTTACCGTAATGGCATAAGTCTTGCCTGTGAGGAATTCACCGGCAGAAGTCTCGCCGATAGTCATCGTCGTACCGTCATCAGGTGTCGCTCCTGAAGCAAGCATATCCCATACATAGCCATCGTTATAAGACATTGTGAGATAGTTGATTGTAGCTGTACGGCCGCCGTAATTGAGCGAGAAGCGCATCTTGCGGTACTTCTTGTCTTTTACATAATTCTCCAGCAACACCTCAGAGCCTTCAGTGTCAAGCGAGCTTACCTCCTTAGCCGGACCTACAGCTTCCCACGTCTGTCCGTCTACAGTTCCTTCTATCTTAACTACACTCGTGCCATAAGGACCGCCTGACTTAAGGATAAATTTACAGTCGGTTATTCCTTCAGGATAGTCACGTGTCTCTACAACTCCATTACCATAGAATGAAAGTGTACCGGCTCTTACTTCGACATCGCCCGTAATATCAGCAAAATCGCTCAACGGAACGAACACAGTATTGTTGAACACTTCGTCTGTTACTTCAGCAAAATCAAGATAATATTTTGATGCGTTTTTAACCGGAGTCCAATCAACCTGCAGTGTACTGTTGTCCTTAAGTCCAAAATTGGTAATCTGAGGCTTTCCGAGCTTCTCTGTAAGATAGAATTGCCATAGCCACAGGTTTGTCTGAAGTTTCTTCGATTTGCATACAAAAGCGATATACACTTCTTTGCCTGCATAATCCTTAAGGTCAACCTCTTCAGGAACGGCTTCGCCAAAGCTGTCTGCAAAAGAGAAACGCTTGAGCAGATGGAAATCACTGATATCTCTTGACTCAGTCGATACGTATACATCCAAGTCTTCAACAGTGGTTGACTCCATCACACCTCGTATAAAATACAAAGCACCATTCTCCGGAACCTTCATGCGGCACGAAATAAGCCAGTCGTCAGCATCGTTCCAGTAGTCAAACTGATATACTACGCCTTCTGTCGTCTCATCATAAATCCATGTAGTTCCGTCGCCGTTGTTGTCTACTATATTCCAGCAGTCAAGTTCACCGTTTGTCCATGAAGTAAAATCTCCAATATAAGGAGCCTCCATCACCTTACACTCCGTGGTGACAGGAACAGAAGCACCATATACGACAGAATTGTCTGCCATAACCATATATGCACGCACGTTATAAAGACTGCCCGGCTCAAGTCCTGTTATCTCTGCGCTGACCTTATCAGCCACAGCGTCAACCTCCACGTGTGTTCCTTCTATTGTAGGTTCGTCTTTCAAAGCCCAGCAGAAACCCATCGACTTAACGTCTTGAAGTTTCTTGACAATTGTAGCCTCTGCCTTCAGTGAGGTGTCACGAATAGACTTAGGCACCTCTGTGCGTATCACAGATATAGGTGTAACTCCACCATTAACTTGGAATGTCACCAGTCCGTCGGACTCGTTTATGTTGGTGACAGATACGTTTACGGGGTCGCCGTTCCAGTTAATGGCCGCAGGAGATGATGTGGGAGAGAACTCCGTATTGCCCGAACGGCCCGGATAAGTATCGCCGGCACGCGAGTTTGTATCATCTATGCCATCGGCGGCAACAATATACATACATCTGTGCTTGGCATTATTGTTAGGTCCGTTTATCGACCAGTATTTCTCCACCATCTCGTCGGTATAGTCATAATGGTAAATAAGCAGGCCATGGGCCGGGATATACTTGTCCCATCCTGTCTGCTGGCGATTCTCAAGCACAAACCACTCAAAGCCAGTACCGGGAGTTCTGTCGGGCTGGCAGTCGATATATCTTGCCTCATTGTCCGCAACAGTCTTCAGCGTAACGTCCTCAGCGTCTTTCAGTTCAACAGGCGAGCACCATCCCATCTGCATGCGTTCAAAGGCCATGAGGCATGGAGGTGTGCGGCTGTCGTTGTTATAACTTCCTGATGCATAAAGACTATAAGCACCGGGATCTATGCCGTAGCCGTCAGTATAGTCGTCTGTGTCGTACATATCCTTAAGTCCGAGCACATGGCCAAACTCATGAGTAAACGTTCCTATACCATCCATCTTCACTCCGCTCGTGCCTACAAGCTCGGCAGAGCAGCTGTAATTGTTACATGTTATGCCATCTATCTTGAACGCCTGATCTCCAAGAGTCCATGAGTGAGGCCACATATCGTCTGCATTTCCTGTACTTGCCTCGCTGTATCCGGCATAGATAACGTTGACATTGTCCATATATCCGTCGCCGTCGTTATCAAACTGCGAGAAGTCCATGTCAGGATTGTCGGCCTTGGCCATTGTCAGTGCCTCGACAACCATATCGCGCGGATTTACGTCACCGCCGGCAGATTCGTCATTGGCAGCATAATAAGTCTGCTCATGAGCAAGAGTGTAAGGACCGACGACAACAAAATTAGGGATAAACTGCCCCATGGAGTTGTCTCTATAATAGTCTTTCACGCTTCCGGTACCTCCGTCAACAGAGTAGCCCGGCTCGTTAAGCCATTTTGTAAAATCCTCATTCTTGAAATTCATCGCCTTGTCCTTGAAGTTGACAAGGATAACAAGATATTCGCTCTCCTTTACCTCAGCATTGCTCTTTACCATACGTGGCGCCGAAACCTTACGCGCCAGTATCTGCTCAGGACGCTTTATCTCATTCTTTCTGAAAGACATGAGCAGGTCCATCTGCTTGCGCACCGGAACCAACTGGCCAAGAAACTTCTGTTCGTCAGCCGAGCGTTTACCTACATTACTTACTCGCTGTGAGGTCAACAAGCGCAGCTTGTTCTTCTCATCCAGCCGTTCATACTTGAAAAAGCCATCCTTGTCTTTTCTGATAAGATAGCCGTCAACAGTGGTCATGTAATGAAAATTCTCGTCTCCGTGTATTCTCACAGTCAAAGTGGTGCCATCAGGCTGCACTACGGTTATAGGCCGCGGATTAGACTTGATACCATAAACATTGACCGAGAAACCTAGCGCCAGAGACAGAATCAGAGCACTGAATTTCTTTGATCTAGACATGAATTGTTGATTTAATTAATAAAAAAACGGAAAGGTCTGAGATATCCAGACCCTTTCCGTATGTTAATTTTTTATATTAGTCTTTTACAACTACCTTTATAGCCTTATTGTTTACTCTGACGATATACAATCCTTTTTCAACATTGAATGTTGTTTGTCCCTTTACATAAGCTGATTTTACCATCTTGCCTGACAGATCGTAAACTGAAACGTTTGCGCCTGCTGCTGAAGGAGTGACAGTAATGCAGCCTGAACCTACAGTAACATTCTCTGCATCAAGACCTGTCGCAGATATGCCGGTAGCAATGTTTGCCGACATTGTAACCAATGCACCGCCGGGATTAGTCTGTTCAAGTTTCATGATGTATTTGCCAGGAGTCTCTACGGTGTAAGTAAGATTGTAAGAGCCGTTATAATTTTCGTCATATACATATCCTGAAACTGCCAAAGGATTGTTAAGGTCGTCGGCACTGTAAAGCGTCATATAATAATAGTTGTTGGCATCGGCTGTTATCTTAAGGTCGCCTTCTGCCAGGTCGGCATAATACCATACAGGATTCAGACGTGAAGCTTCCTTCAGCTGGTTCTCACCGACAACTAACTCTATAGGATTGTCTGACAACTCGCCCGGCTCATAATCACGCAGATTGAACGTAACTGTCTTGCCTTCTTGTGCAGACAATGTTACAACCTGAACATAGAACACCTCATCCTTAGATGCGCCAAACTTGCCAAAGAAGATCATTCCTAGGGTGCTTGGCTTGGTTATATCAACAGGATAGCTGTCGCCGTCACGCATTACACGAACAGTAGACGACTGATATGAAGCATTCTGCTCATAATTGATGTCAGAACTGATTTCAAGCATTCCGTCAGCAGGTGCTACATACCTATACCATGTTGTCTGGGCTGACTTTGGAACATCAGCTGAACTACCTTCAACAACAATAGCTGTCTCCTTTGACTCGCCTTCTCCATAGGCAACTTCTTCAAGGTCGAAAGTGCCGTCGGCAGTAACATCTGAGAACTGAATGACATATTCAGTACCCTTTACAATCTCAGTCTTTATTGAGAATCCGTCCTGAACGGCTGTTCTATAAGAAGGATAAGGGCCTGAGCTCATAGGAAACTGAACCTTGACAGCAGGATCTGACGGTGATATAACCAGCCATCCGTTAAGCGTAGCTGTATATTTATAATATTTGTCACTGCCGCTCTTAAGGTCATTTGTTCCTACCACTGCAGGTATAGGATTGCCATAGACATCGCCCTGAGCAATATCCTCTGATACATTATACTTGAATCCGTTTATATCTTCATTAAGATTCCAGCATATTATATAGGTGTTGCCTGCACTAACTTCTACCTTAACATCCTTTGTACCGCTGGCGAGCGAAGAATACATATTGTTCTGGTCGTATACGGCAACATTAGTGGCTGAGCTGAGGAAATCAGCTTCACTGCTTATATTGAGGAATTTTGGTGTGCCTGCCTCTCCAGGTATCGTAATGCTGTAATAATACTGACCGTTGTATTGTGGAAGTGTGTTCTCACCCAGCTCAATAGCCTTAGGATTGTTGAACGAATCGCCTTCACCGGCAGGAACTAGAGTCATGTCAAACAAATCAGGTGAACCCGTAGCCTCATTCTTCTCTATGCAAATAAGATAGGTGTTGCCCTTAACCGCATTGAAGCGCAGCAGGAAACATCCGTCAACACTTGCAATCGGACTATACATAGAGTTGGCATTATACACGCTTACAGTTCCGCCATAAAGATATGAATCAGAGCTGAGCATTACAAATCCGTTGTCCTCAGCAACATAGCTATACCAGTATTCTCCAATTTCTGCCGGCAGCTCGTTGCCTTCAGCCTTGCCTGTGAAAGGCATATCGCTCGACGTACCTATAGTAGGATGCGTAATAACAAAGTTACCGATAAGCGGCGATGTGGAAGCCTTAATCTTTATTATATACACCTTTCCGGCTTCTACTTCAGTTTTGCCAACAACCGTACCGCTGACATAGCTCAAACTGACGCTCGTTTCCTCACTGCTGTTTTCCTCGCAGACAGACAGGCCTGACAAAGAGCCTGTAAAGGTCATCTCGAGCACACCTTCTTCTGAGCACTCATATTTTAGGTATGTAACAGAAGAGTATGTTTCTGTACTATAGTTACTTGGAATAAAGAAGTTACTCTGCCCCGTTACGTCGATAGCTTCCTCCTTGGTCTGTCCACCTTCGACAATAGCATTTTCTGCTTTCATGTCAAACGAAATCTCGCTTCCGCCCCTTGTGTTCAAAATAAGATAAACCGTCTGACCAGCCTTAACAGGAACAATACTGCCTGTTGCAGAGTTTATTCCATAAATCATTTTGTTGTAGGTACCGTCTTCAGACATCACATAACTTAACCCTTCACCTTTGACGGTTGTAAAAGTCAGCAATTGTCCTGACTCAGCCGGTGCTGTATACTTATAATACAAAGTAACATAGCCCGACTGACCTGTCAGATCATAACTGTTTGTTCCAACCTGCAAATCTAATGCCGTAGAGACATCAGTCTGCGCAAACAAACTGCATAAACAAAATTGCAGAAATGTTAAAAGTATCAACTTCTTCATAAGCACTAATTTAATGTTATAATGTTATTGTTTTGCGACAAATGACGTATTATCTTATCAATTTGAGTTTAGATTTACCTTTATCTTATATTTTAACATCTTATAGTGCAAATATCGTAATATTTTTTAATATCAGCAAAAGATTATGTAATAAAATTTGAGTTAATATACATTAATATAATTATTATAGATATATTTCGTTATTTTTAATACGAATAATAACTTTTTCAAGTCGATATCATACAATTTGATAGCAATTGTCTTACCCTGAAAAAAGTTGACTCATAAATAAAATAATT
>UMLR01075804.1_pt1 | contig 67900 bp, 45 predicted proteins | sample 1966741 | NCBI WGS metagenome assembly UMLR01 (sample SAMEA4836207, study PRJEB28245) | human gut metagenome | biome: gut microbiome; material: fecal sample | place: Denmark | collected 2008 | reverse complement strand
GATTACAAATCACGTGCTCTGGCCAACTGAGCTAAAGAGGCAACGTTAAGCAGCCGTTAGGCGCTTGTTGTAAGGACGTGTCCTAAAACGGCTGCAAAGATAGGCATTATTTTTTAATCTCCAAAACTTTTCGCGATTTTTTTTATCTATTGCGCAATTTTTCTTTAAATTTCGCCAATTGGACCTTCAAAGAGTCCACACAGAGGTCAATTCCCTCTTCAAAAGTATCGCACACTTTTTCAACAAAAAGACGTGAGCCGGGAACCATTACAGTGATACTTGTTTCCTTATTCATGGCAGTGGCAGGCTTAACAACTTTAAGTTGAACCTCTACAGTTTGAATATCCTCATAAGATTTTTCCAACTTGGCAGTTTTCTTTTCGATAAATGCCTTCAATTGTTCAGTAGCGTCAAAATGGATTGACTGAATTTTAACTTCCATAGTTACCTCCTTGTAATTTTAAGGGTTAAGCCCTTGGATGGGCGGATTTGTAAACTTTCTTAAGCTGTTCAAACGTGGTATGAGTATATATCTCAGTAGTTGTCAGCTCCTGATGCCCCAACAGCTTCTTAACGATCTCAAGTCCGGCGCCATGATTAAGCATGGCTGTAGCAAATGTATGGCGCAGCACGTGTGGGCTGCGTTTTTTAAGCGAGCTCACCCGCGCAAGATTGTCCGACACGCAGACTCTCACTTGCGGATAAGTGAGCCTGCGGCCCTTTGCCGACACAAACAGCGCCGGCTCAAGCCTCGTCACGACTTTGTCTCTTAGTTCCATATATGCCGACAGCGCGTCGCGCAGCCCTTGGCCAAACGGAATGACGCGCTGTTTGTTTCTTTTGCCAGTAACCTTCAGTTGGCAGGCTTCGAGGTCAACCATGGCATCGTCAAGCCCTATAAGTTCGGCAGCGCGCATCCCTGTCTCATAAAAAGTCATTATAATAGTACGCGCGCACACATCTTTATAGTCAGAGAGATTCCACATGCTGCCGTTGAGCAGCTCGTCCATCTCGCTTTCCTTGACGAATTGTGGCAATGGTTTGTTTTTCTTCGGGCCTGTCAGACCGTGGGCCGGATCTGAGCTAACAAGATTTCGGGAAAGGGCAAAACGAAAAAAGGAACGCAATGCGCTCAATCGTCTGTTGACCGACGACGCACTGTTTCCCTTATCCATCATACTCTCCATCCAGTCGCGGATGACATCAGAGTCGACCGACTCCCATGAAAGATGAGCATCCAAATTTTTGAAGTACAGTTCAAACTCTTTCAAGTCTGCTCCGTATTCCTTCACGGTTCTCGCGGAGTAGTTCCGCTCAAACTGGAGGTAGTTCAAAAATTCTCTTATCATCATAAATACAGTTGCTCAAACCATGTTATTCGGCAACGAATTTACAAAAATAAAACCGAACCGCCAAATTTTTCCGCCAAATTCTTTTCCGCTTTACAGGGAATAACTATCATGAGCAGGAAAAAGAAAAATCCGGCACTGAGGAAACCTTATATGTCAACATTTCATCAGAGCCGGACCATAATAAATCCATAGTGCTTAAAATCAGAAAGTAGGAATTGCTCTTCCTGCGGAGCCTATCGACGGCATGTCACGGTTATCTTTTATCTTCTTGCCAATACTGAAATTCCACGACACGTTCAGACTTACAGATGTGTTGTGGCTGAAATACTTGCGCGTCAGCATCCATCCGTCGCCATACACAGTCATTTTCGGTCTGTTATAAAACACGCCATTGTAGCTGAGGTTTACGTTCAGCTTGTTTTTCAACAGCGACATATATGCCTGGGCATTGAGATTGAACCAGCCGTCATATTCATACGACAGCGTCTTTGTCTTGGTCGAAGCTGCAAAGTCGAGTGTTATGCCATAGTTTTTGGCTATTTTAAAATTGTTACTGGTTGAAAAATATAAAGAAGTCTGACTGACAGACTTTCCCGGCATGCTCTCGCGCCTGTTTCTGACTATCATCTCGGTGTTGGTGTACCAGAAGTCAAATACTTTAGTCTGATATGCCACCGACAGTTTGTGCTGTATCTGCCATCCGGCGTTTTCCGGCCTTGTAAAATAAGTATCCTTACGGTCAGGGTCAGCATGCATAATCACCTTCACCAAATTGTCGCCATAGTTGAAGTCGTAGTACACGGTCCACTTTCTGTGATATGCCAGCCACACATAAAAGTCGTGACGATTTTCTTTTGTCAAATCAGGGTTACCTATGCTGTATTGATTTTGTCCCTGCCATGTAACGGTAGGCAGCGTATAGTTATAATTCGGCAAAGAGTAATAATACTGGTAGTTAAAGTTAATATAAAATTCTTTTGCCGGCGACGGATTTTCTTCCTTGCTGAGATTCCATTGCGCAAAGATACTCGGGTATATTCCGTCTTCCCATAAATCTACATTGTTTTTACTGTCAATACGGTCACGAAATACGCTTTTTGTCCCGTGATAGTTAAGCGTTCCCTGCACATACAGGAACTTGCCTATCTTCGTGCTATAATCCACCCATGCGCCATAGTCGGTGCCGGAGCTTACATAGCGCCCGTCACGAATGTATCCAAGCTGCGTTGTCCCCGTGTCGTCGTGCTTGTCGTACATATAACCGTAAACCAAGCCGGCATTTAAATTCGATTTTTTGTTTAGCACCATATGCAACACCGGGTCTATCCATACGTTATTCGTATTATAGCCAAGTCTGGCATTGTCGGCAGTGGAGTTCAAGACATAGCTTAAGCCTTCGCTGTAATCCTGCCCCGAATAACTTCCTCTGAAAAAGAAATAGCTGACACTGTCTTTACGGAAAAAGTGTTTGTATTGCAGTCCGACACTATAATACCGGGGTTTCGACAGACTGTTAATATTCAAGAGATCCGTGCCGTCATGGCTGTTGGTCGACGTTTCGCCGTTACTCATTCTCACGCCTCCGTACACATAGATTCTGTCAAGATCAGTAGGCGAATATCTCAGCGCGAGATTATCCATAAGATAGCCATTGCCCCTGGTTACGCTGTTTGTTTCAGTTTGTGTCTCCACATTGTCCGCCACGTCGTTCTGCACCTGCGACCGCACCGACTTGTCGTGCAGGCTGCCTGTCAGCAGGTTGCTTACCCTCACCTTGCCTCGCGCATATAGAAAATTCAGCCCCGGCAAGGCACGCAACAGACCATCCTGACTGGCTCTGCCATTGAATGTCAGCGTGCCGAGCACACCGCCGTCGTCACGCAGATAAATTTTTATCACGCCGCCAATACCCAAACCATAAGAGGCATCAGGGTTGGTTATCACATCTATGTGTGAAATCATCGAGGGGTCGATGGTCTTCATCTGCTCCTGTGTAATTTCTTGCTCCTCAAGATATATCAAGGTGTTTTGTCGTCCGTAGACGCTGACATCCTCACCCCTCACGCTGACGCCGCGCATAAATTTCATAAAATCCAGCAGAGTCAGGCCTTTAGCCAGCGGATTGCCTTTCACCCTGACCGTTATGGTGCCGTTTGACTTCACGCTCGAGTAATCCGCCATGACCGTCACTTCGTCGAGCATTTTTGCAGAACCGCCCATAACGACCGCGCCCAAATCGAGAGGGCCGCTTACGCGCAGTTTTTTATTGTATTTGTCATAGCCCACGCACGTTATGCCGAGAGTGTAGCGTCCTTCGGATATGCTGTCTATCATAAACGTGCCGTCGTTGCCGGTAATTACAGGCGCCAGCTTTGTTCCGTCGTCAAGCCGCGTCATCGTCACAGTGGCGCGTTCTATGGCGTTGCCGGCATCGTCTGTCACGCGTCCGGTAACAGTGCTGCCAGTCTGGGCATTCGCAGTGTATGCAAACAGTGCTATTATAAAGGCTAAAAAGTGTTTCATAGTTTAATTTTTTATTTGTATCAGATATTTGCGGAAAACACAAGCAAGCGGCATCAGCGTGCTTTGCGCCACTTCGACTTATAAGTTGGTCATGTATTATGAATGCTTTTCAATTTGTCGGCAAATCCGTTATGTGTAAACCTTGCCAGTTTTTGCCTGCTGTTTTCCTTTCAGATCACCTATTTCTCTGATAATTCCGTTAATTTTCATAGCGTAAAGTTTAATGTGTTTTTACAATCCCTACAAACCAACTATATTAAGGTATACAGAATTTGTTTGCCGCAAGAGGTTCGGGCTTAAGCCTCTGCAAAGATTATAGCCAAGAAAGGTAAGCCATGCCAGCCTGACTACACTCTTTAACATAAATGCATATATATGCAAAGATAATAATTATATTCCAAAACTTCATTCTTTTACTTTTTTTAACCTTAGTCTTACAAAAATTACATTTTTTAAATCGTCTCACAAGACTGCCTGAACAAAACCAGACATCGCCGACACATTTTTTAAACGCCATATAAAGGGCCGGATGTCAAATGGCTATACAGAAACAAGCCCAACAGCCACATACGCCCACAGCCCTACCCTCCGGATGCATACACAGGAGAAAAGCCAATGCTGATGCTTACAAGCACGATGCAGACAGCCGAAGCTGTTACGCACACAACAACAATAATAACAAAAAAACGTGATTGATTTACGCTTTCAAAAAAATACGACGAAAGCGCCATAAGAAAACAGCAATGCCTCAACGGCACACAGACGCTACATATTTTTATATATAAAAAAAGGATGTGGCACAGTCACTCCGTGTACATCCCCCCAATAGCCTATCGGCAAAATTACATCGTCCTGCGAACGCACCATCATATCGGCTGCAAATATTCGCAGGACCTTATCATTACTTTTAACGCCTAAGCGGTATACCCATTCAATATTGGTTATTCCTCTGTAGCTCTCAGTTTCTGTACGTAAATAGCGCGTTCCATCTTGAGCCTCTTCAAGACAGACGGCTTATCGAACTGCTGACGTGCACGAAGTTCCTTTACGACACCTGTCTTCTCAAATTTTCTCTTGAATTTCTTCAATGCTCTTTCGATGTTCTCGCCATCTTTAACTGGTACAATGATCATTTTTTGTCTTAAAATTTTATATGTTAAACTTATTTTTTAATTTCATGCTATTATTAGCGGCTGCAAAATTACATCTTATTTTTTTATCTTCCAAATATTCAGAGGCTTTTTAAGCAAAAAGTATTTATTTTTCACATCTGCCTGACTTTCAGCGGTTAAATTGCCCATGCAAAACGTTTTATTGAGCATATGAAACGTAGTTCGGCGTAGCCAATTATAAATTATGAATTATGAATTGTGAATTATGAATTATGAATTGTTACTACAGCTCCGGGTTAAAGTCCCAGTCTGTAGCCGAGCGTCAGGGTGAAAGCCGAAGAACGCTTCAATTTGCCGTTAAGGAGGTAATACTCCAGAAAATAGCTGGTTCCGTCGGTCGAAAGATTCTTCGCCACAATCTCGTCATCTTTTATGTCGAGCAGTCCAAATTCATATCTTGCATCAAGTACAAAACGTTTGTATTCATACGAGAGTCCCAGAGGTATGGTAACATCAACCTTACGGCAACGGTCTTTTATGTCTGTATATTTGCCGTCCCACGGTTGTCCGTCAAATATCTCTTTGTATCCTCTTGGATATTTTGCGCTCAGCATGAAGTCTACCTGCACTCCGGCTTTAACGGCGAGACCTTTATATATATAAAAGTTAGCCATTACAGGCACACTGAGGTAAGAAAGCTTCACTTTATGCCCGTCGCCATCTTCTTGCCAGAATTTAAGTTCTTTATCATACATGCCTTCGTCTATTTGTCCGGTTCCGGGATCCTCCAAAGGCCCTTTAAGATAAGCATACCCCCAGATAAACTTGTCGAAACCGCATCCGCGCTCCGAATAATCAAGCCCCAAAGTTACTCCGAGCCATTTTGTAGCCATATATTCGGCCTCCACTCCTGCCTTTATCCCGGCTTTATACGCAGTATTGTCAATGCCGCTTACATTTGAAAAAGTTAGTCCTATCTTTGGCTGCAAAGAAAAATCGCCTGCCTGACGCTGCGCAAACATCGTCAGAGGCATAAGAAAAACAGCAATTAAAGCAAAAAGTTTTTTCATACTATTTTTATAATGATTAAAATTCCACACCAGCAGTCTGAACACATGGTCTGACAGAATCAGACATTTATATAAATGTATAAAAAGACCATTCTTCACACTCTTTTCCCCTTCAGCATTGCCCATTCGACATTCTTATGGGGCGATATTCCGGTATCGTTCACGGGTTCAAATATTCTTTTAAAACAGGTTCCGACTGCAGATTTAGCAATATTTTACAAAAATAAGAATATTTTTTGTCTCATCAAAACTTTAAACACTTTATTTTTTTATTTGCCGGCATCAGCATGCAGCAACCTGAAGATAATATTTCATGAAGGAAGAAAACCTGAACAAATCACATTGCTGAATAAAAACGGACTTAGCTTCCTTTTTGATTTTCTTTGACGCTCTCATACTGAGATATTTGAAATTTAAAATCTGTTGGACGAAAATTCGGGCAGTTTTCGCGTGCAAACGTAATCCTATGTGTTACAATGTGTTACGGTAAAATTTGGCAATATGTGCAACATTTTTTGTCCCATTTCGGACAAAAAAGCTATTATTTCAATAAAAAAACAGGTCGGTTTTCGCCTTAAAAGCGGTGCTTTTTCCACTAAAAAGTGGCCGAGTAATTTTTCAAAAGCATGCCTTTTGCATGATAATGTAAATATACTTTACCGATACAAGCCATAAAAGCGCTCTCCGTTTTCTATTTCGACAGAAAATCATGACATTTTTGTGATGACACTTTGAGCGGCAAAATGCATGATGAGCTGACAATGTTTCAAATCATGAGCGTCTGTCTTATGCCATATATCTTGTAAAAATAAAATAAGCGGAAGTAGCCCAAGGTATTCCTTAAAGGACGACTTCCGCTTATAAAAATACAGGGAAACAACTGCCGATGAGGTGTTATGTTACATATTTTAGTCTGTAAATCAATAAAAAGCAAGATTCACGGCATCAGATTTCTGCACAAGCCGATGCCAGCCACTCGCGGTCTTCGCCTTCAAGCAGCGGCGAAAGGCGGTCGTAGACGGTGCGGTGGTATGCGTTTAGCCACTCTTTTTCTTCAGGCAGCAGCATGTCTTTCTTAACCGGGGAAAGGTCTATCGGACAGAGCGTAAGCGACTCGAAGCCGAGGAACGAGCCAAACTCGGTGTCGCGATATGGCACGGTGAGCAGCGTGTTCTCTATCCTCACGCCGAAGCGTCCGGCAAGATATATGCCCGGCTCGTCGGTAACGGTCATGCCTTCAACGAGCGGTGCAGGCCTGTATTCCATGCGTATCTGGTGAGGACCTTCATGGACATTGAGATATGAGCCTACGCCGTGGCCCGTGCCGTGCATGTAGTTGAAGCCGTAGCGCCACATGTCTTTGCGGGCGAGCGCATCGAGCTGTGTGCCGCTGGCGCCGCGCGGAAACTTGCAAAGCTCCAGCTGTATGTGGCCTTTCAGCACAAGCGTATAGACGAGTTTCTGCTCCTCGGTTACATCGCCCAGGGCTATGGTGCGCGTTATGTCGGTGGTTCCGTCGAGATACTGCGCGCCCGAATCTATCAGAATAAGCCCTTCGGGACGCAGCGGCACGTCGGTTTCGGGCGTTGCCTCATAGTGAACAATGGCTCCATGCTCCTGATAGGCGGCAATGGTGTCGAACGATATGTCCTTAAACAGCTTCTGCTCCGCGCGCAGCGATGTCAGCTTGCGGTCGACGCTCATCTCTGTTTCGCCTCCCGTCTCAACAGCAGGCTTAAGCCAGCGCAGAAACTTCACCAGTGCAACGCCGTCGCGCAGCATGGCGCGGCGGAAGCCTTCTATCTCGGCACTATTCTTGACGGCCTTCATATATGGTATGGGCGACGGCTGCGCCACCTTCTCGCATCTGACAGCACTGAACAGCGTATGGTTTATCTCGCACGGATCGAGCAGTATGTTATATTCAGAATATGCAGCCAAAGCATCTTTCACCTTATTATAATCTGCGGTGTCTACGCCCTCGCCCTTCAGATACTCACGCACGCCGTCGTCGAGCTTGGCGCCGTCAACGAACAGCGTGGCATGGCGTGACGTTATGAGCAGATAAGACACAAACACAGGATTGCAGTGGACATCAGAGCCTCGCAGGTTGAGCGTCCAGGCTATGTCGTCGAGCGCGGCGGCAAGCATTCCGCAGGCGTTTATGTCCTTCAGCATTGCGCGTATGCGCTCCAGTTTCGAGGCACACGACTCTCCGGCATACTCCAGCGGATGGACTGTTATCTTGTTCTGCGGCACCGGCGGACGGTCGGTCCATATCTGCCCGAGCGGATCAAAGTTGGTTCTTACGGTAATGCCGCCCTCATTCCGAAGTCCGGCAATGAGCTCTGCCACCGAAGCCTCGGAGTTGACCATGCCGTCGATGCCCACAACAGGACTCGAAACGAAAGAGAGCTTCTGGCCGAGCCACTTTATTATCGACGGCGTGCCCTCAACACGCTCTTTCATCAGCTTAAACTCCGTGCCTTCGAGCTGCTCGGCAGCGGCAAGGAAATAGCGCGAGTCGGTCCACAGCGCGGCAGCGTCCATAGTAACAACGGCTGTTCCCGCCGAACCGTTGAAGCCGGATATCCACTTGCGCCCCTCCCAGTGTTCGGGCACATACTCGCCGTTGTGAGGGTCGGTAGAAGGGAATATAAACGCATCGATGCTCTCGCGGCGCATCACGTCGCGCAGAGCTGCCAGTCTTTGTTCTATAATAGTGTTCGTCATAATGAATAAGATTTTTCAGAATAGTCTGAACAAAGATAATTCTTTTTAGACTTAACAGCAAACTAAAACAGAAATAACCTGATTATTTTTTAGCAGATACCTTAGAAGGCGTTCGTATCTACACTTAGCGTTTTTAGAATTAAGACAAAAAGAATCAGCGGACAAGGGATAACCCCTGCCCGCTGACATCTCAGAAAAATTTACTACATTAAGAACCTAAAAAACTTATTTAAGCATAACTTTCTTAACTATGCGCTGGCTGCCGCATCTTACGTCTATCATATAAACGCCGCCTGCCAGGCCATCTACTACAACGGTTCCGCCCTCAACGTCGAATGAACGCACCATCATCCCGGCTGTGTTGTATACGAGCACCTTAGCCTCGCCGTCAACAGTGATCACGATGTTTCCGTTTTCAACCTTAATGCCTTCGCCTGAAGTTATTCCGCCGATACCTGTTGTCTCAGGCTTAACGCCTATAGTCTTCAGCGTCAGTTTAGGATAAGCCGCATTGGTCATAGAGCAGTAAACATTCTCGTCGAAGTTCTTCATGAATGTTGTTATGCCGTTGTCAATAGTATAGTCAGTGCCCTCAACGAGAGTTGCGCCTGATTCTGTTGTCCATGTGTAAACTGTAGGATTCTCAGCCACCATATACTCGCTGCTCAGGTCAACCTTACCACCGTCTACAGTAATCTCAACGTCCTTCTGAGGGGTATATTTATAATTATTCAAATTATGGATGTCGAATACAGGCAGAGTGCTGAACTTAAAGTTATTGTCGTAAGCGTATACCATGCTATATTTATCTGCCTGGCCTGACATATCGAGCGATGAAAGGTTATTGCCGTCACAATAAAGTTCGCGTAATATCGGACAGTTGGTAACGTCAAGAGTCTTCAACTTATTATCAGAAACCCTCAATTGGAACAAGGCGGGAAGTTCAGGAAGAACCAAAGTTTCAAAATTATTGCCACTAAGTTGCAGTGTTGCCAACTTTGTATTGTTGCTAAGGTCTATTGCCGAAAGCTTGTTATCGCTCAAAGACACGTTTGTAAGGTTGGTAAGTTTAGACAAGTCAATCTGCTCCAGATTACAATCTGACAATGTCAGATATCCAAGGAGAGTGTTGTTACTCAAATCAATCTCTGTCAAGCCTGCATTAGCTAATGTAAGCGTAGTCAAATCTTTCAACTTAGAAATGTCAGCCTTTTCCAATGCTACGTTGGACATACTCAGAATTGTAAGGTCACAATAAGACTCATCATAGCCGTAAATTGTTATATTCTTGTTGGCACCAAGCTGTGATGTCAATGTTGTATTTCCACTACCCAACATACATTCAGCCAATTTACCGTCACCGAAATCTACATAAACAGTCTTAGGAGTCTTGGCAGCCAATATCATCCTTACTTCAGAGCCCACTTCTGCGGTACTAACCAAATTAGCCAACACAAATTCCGGTTTTTCAGAAGTTTCAACGAGAGTTGTTGTAAGAGTCAGATCAGGATAAGCCTCGTTTGTCAGCTCAGCATATACTTTCTCTTCCTGTACTTTCAAGAATGTAGTAATACCATTTTCAATGCTGTAGTCTACACCTTCTTCCATTACATTTCCGCTTTCAGTCTTCCATGTAAACTTGGTATTCTTGCCCTTAAATGTCACTTCAGAAGACAAATCTACCATGAATGATTTTTCTGCAATAGTTACAGGATTCTGGTTACCGTAAACAAACTCCTGTGCCGTAGTCTGAGGCAATGTGCTGTATGTAAAGTAGTTGCCCTCAATGTTAAGCTTCTCAAGTTTGGTGTTATATGCCAAATCTGCTGACTTAAACTTATTGTATGACATATTCAGGTCACGGATGTTGTACATAGTTGTAAACATATAGTCTGAAACCTCGTTGTGTGAGAAGTCCAGAACCTCTACTGACGATGCCCTGCTTAAGAAAGACAGGTTCTTAAGTTTATTGCCAGAACAGCTGATATTAGACAAAACCGGAGCTGAAGCCTCAAATACAATACTTTCAAGCTGGTTATTGTCGCAGCTAAGCATTGTGGTGTTATTAATTCCTCTTAAGCTCAAAGTTGTAAGTTTATTGTTGTCAAGCTGGATAGAATTAAAACTCAAATTACCAGACAAATCGATTTCTGACAATTCGTTATCATTAAGATTAAGGTTCTTCAGAGCCTTAGACTTAAATATGTTCACATTAGTAAGTTTCATTCCTGAAGCATCGAAGTCTTTCAGCTGGACTCCTGAAGCCGTATAAACCTTAATGTTTGCGCCCTTAACCTCACCACTGATTTCTTGTGGTGTGTCAGACAGAGTAAACTCTTTAAGTTCACCGTCACCAAAGTCAACTTCTACTTTTTCATCCTTACTGAATGTAGCCACATTCATTGCAAATGTCTCACCAACAGCCATACCCGTTGTCATGTCAGCAGCAAGCGTTGACTTACCCATATCCTCGGGGTTAAGAACCATAAAACGTGTAGTAGACAATGACAGTTTCGGATAGGCATCGCATCTGAAAGTACAATAAACGCTGTCCGTCTGAGCTTTAAGGAAATTAATTACACCCTTGTCGTAAGTATAGTCCTCACCAGCAACGAGACGTTTACCTCCACCATACAGGCTGTTAGAATCAAAAAGATATACATCTACAGTTGTCTCATAATCCGGACTATAAATATCTTTAGACAAATCCAATGGTTCTGCAACAGAACGTTCTCTTTCAATCTTTATATTTTTCTGCAACGAATAGTCATAAAAGCCTACGCCATCATGAGGGAGTGGCAAAGTATTGAATGTAAAGCAGTTACCACGAATAATCAACTCACCAAGATTCTTGCAGTTAGACACATCCAAATTCTTAATATAGTTATCAGACAGATATATTGAGAAGAGTTTATTGTTCTTTGAAATATCAAGTTCCGTCAAGTCATTACCCTGTCCAAAAAGATATATAAGTTCAGGGTTATTGCTTAAATCTATTGATTTAAACTTATACGGACTGACATCTTTTTTAGTAAAATAAAGCTGTGTGAGTTTTGTATTTTTACTTAAATCAAGCGTTGTTATATTAGTGTAACTCACACTTAAAATTGACAAATTCAAGTTTTTACTCAAATCAATAGTAGAAAGAGCTGTCTGACTTACGTCTAGATTAAGCAAATATTGATTATTTGAAACATCTATAGCAGTCATATTGCTTGCTCCATATACAATAATATCACGAATTTCTTTATTCTTTGAGAAATCTATATTGCCAAGTTTGAAGTTCAGCTGGGCATTAAGCCAAATAAGACCTTCATTCTTTGATATATCCAAAGTTGCAAGATCATTAGACTGACAATCAATATAATAAAGTGCAGGATTATTTGTAACATCAAGTTCAGTCAATACATTATGTCCACAATCAAGATAATAAAGTTTGCTGTTCTTTGTCAAATCCAATACAGACAAGCCATTACCATTACAGTTAAGAACCTCAAGATTTTCGCAGTTTGATACATTTAAACCTGTCAGACTAGTCAATGGACAGTAAAGAAATCTTATAAGCGTTCTGCTTCCATAAACCTTAACGCTACCTTCACTTACTTCTCCCTCTATTTGTATGGTATCCTTCTTGCCTATCTCATAATCCTTCACTGTTCCACCACCGAAGTCAACCTTGATAGAGCCACTCTCAGCATCAGATGTGCCCACGTAGAATGAAATTGCAGACCCTGCAGTTTTCAGATCCAATACGCACTCGTCCTCTCCGTCAGGAGCCTGAACGTTCATGGCATTACTATAATGTGGAACAGTCCACAACGCCACCAACAACATCAAAAGGGTAGACAACAACCTGTTATCAGTTCCCCTGCTTGTAAACAAATTCTTCATAAGCATTAAAAATTTAATTCGCTCCAAAGATAGGCACATTCCTATTAAATTTCAAGCTTATTAGGGGGATAAAAAGGGGACCCTAGTAGTGTTTTTATGGGGATATATCGCTTTTTTGCCCTAAAACAGGAGGTTACACATTAAAAGAAAAAAGATATTGATACATAGAATGTGTATCTTCAAGTCCCATTTTTCTTGCAATTTTCTGTTTTTTCTTTTTGCAATACTCCGATGTTATGTTCAAAAGGGAGGATATTTCCTTATTATTCAGGCCGATATATACCAAAGAAATAAATCTTATCTCATTTGCGGTAAGATTAGGATGCTTTTCTTTAAGCCGAAGGACAAATTCTTTGTTAGATTCTTCAAAATAAGTTGTAAAATAGCTCCATTCTTTATTTTCAGAAAGATGCGACTTGAGTTCACGGATATTTAAATCGAGCTGTGAGTTCTTTTCGATGTTCACATCCTTCGACAAAGATTCTATAATATTCAGCACGGCCTCGTTTCTGTTTGCCATGAACAGAGCCTTAGACATCAGTTCGCGGTTCTTCTTCTCGAGCTGAAGCTGAAAATCTTTCTGGTCAAGCATGCTCTGTGCCTCCTGCTCTTCAAGTTTCTTCGCCAGCAGCTCCTGATTTTTCTTTTCCTGTTCGAGCTGCAGCTCCACAATCTTCTGACGCTGCTTCACCTTAACCATGTGGTTAGACAAGGCCCATATCAGCACGACAACCAGCACCACGATAAAGACAATCAGAATCTGCGTGCGGGTTTCCCGGGCATGATATTCACTTATCTCCTTCTCCTTCCTAAGCAGTTCAAACTGAATACTGCTGTTTTCGAAAGCCACCCTGTCGATACGCACCTGCATGGAGTCTTTGGCTACGATGAACGAGTCTTTGTATGCAAACGCAAGATTATACTGTTTCATGCAGAGATATGCCTCACTGAGAATTTCATAGAAAGGCTGCTTTCTGACAAGGTCTGTCTCGTTAGCGATGCCTTCATTAGCCATTGCCACTGCACTGTCATAGTCTCTCATCTCGATATAGGCCTTACACATATTTATTCTTATGTCCTGCCTTATATCCGGATACAGGTTCATCTTTATGACACGTTTTGCAAAAGATATGAGAGCCTTATACTGATGCGTCTCAAACAAATAGTCGGTCTTCAGGGCTTGCAGGGACATCCATTCCTCTGTATTGGGCTTAACCAGCTGCTCGGTTATATTCATATATACCCTACACTCCTCAAGATTGCCCATATCTATCGCCGAAATGGCCACGTTGAGCGCAGATCCCCGCAGAAAGGTTGTATCCTTTATATCCTTTGCATAATTATAGTTGCGCTTGAAATATTCGTTTGCCTGCAAATACTTGTTGCTTTTCAGGTAAAGATATGCCATGTTGTTCAGGGTTGACATCTCCTCGCGCTTGCTGAGTTTCTCCACCGAAATCTTATATGCCTTCGACAGATAGTCTAAAGCGTCGTCATAATTGAGCATCTCGGCAAGATTGAACGCCCAGTTGATATGACAATGGAACACCATCTCGTAATCGTTCTTGCGTTCTGCCATCTCACGCAGCTTTGTCAGCACCTCAAAAGACTCTTTATAATTACGCTTGTCCGACAGTCTCTTGGCAGTTTCCAGCAGAGAGTCCTCATAGTGAGTCCTGCCTTCAAACTCCCTATACAAGGCATGCATGCAGACAACATGAAGCAACAACACCAGCAAAAAGCAAAATCTTTTCATAATATTACTGACAAGAAAAGCAAAACATACAATATGAATACAACACACGCCATACTGACATCTGTGCAGCTGCAAGCCATGACATCCGGAACCACCATATATATTAAAATAGGATGAGCCGAAACTCCCGTCACGATTTATGGTCTGCAAGCCGGCACAGCCGGACATCTCCTGACGATTAAGGACGCCTGGAGACACAGTATGTACCCTATATAAGGGCAGGCTTGCCCATTTTAGACGAAATCACATAATATTTTATATGATTTTGCAAAATAGACATTACAAAGATATGTCTTTTTAAATTTAATAACAAACTAAAATACTAATAAATATTTTATATCCATTCTTTTTACTAAATTTGCAAAAGTAAAGCCGCATATCGGACTATTAAAAAGAGAGGTATGACACACCATGCCTGCGATTACGGTAAAAAACAAGGACAATTGAATGTCTTAACAATAATAAAACACAAGTTATTATGAAATTCTTAACTAACGAAAAACTTACAATCGTCGGCGCAGCCGGAATGATTGGTTCAAACATGGTTCAAACAGCCCTCACAATGGGTCTGACTAACGACATCTGCCTTTATGACGTTTTCTCACCGGAAGGCGTTGCTGAGGAAATGCGCCAGAGCGGTTTCGGCGATGTGAAGATAACAGCTACAACTGATGTAAAAGAAGCTTTCACAAACGCTAAGTATATCATCTCTTCTGGTGGTGCTCCACGTAAGGCCGGCATGACACGCGAGGACCTGCTGAAAGGCAACTGCGAGATTGCTGAAGGACTTGGCAAGAACATCAAGGAATATTGCCCTGACGTTAAGCACGTTGTTATCATCTTCAACCCGGCTGACCTTACAGGTCTTGTAACTCTGCTGTACTCTGGCCTGAAACCTTCACAGGTTACAACTCTTGCAGCTCTTGACTCTACACGTCTGCAGAGCGCACTGGCTAAGAAGTTCAACGTTATGCAGAGCGAGATCGAAGGTTGCGCTACATACGGTGGTCACGGAGAGCAGATGGCTGTATTCGGCTCACACGTAACTATCGACGGCAAACCTCTGACAGAAATCATCGGCACACCTGAGTTCACAAACGAGGAGTGGGAGCAGATGAAGGTTGACGTTACTAAGGGTGGTGCCAAGATTATCGAGCTCCGCGGACGTTCTTCATTCCAGAGCCCGGCTTATCTCTCTGTTGAGATGATCCGTGCCGTGATGGGTGGCGAGCCTTTCCGTTTCCCTGTTGGAACTTATGTTTCTAACGATAAATACAACCACATCATGATGGCAATGAAGACTACTCTCGACACAACCGGCGCTCACTATGAGATGCCGCAGGGAACTGCTGAGGAGAACGCTAAACTCGACGCTAGCTACGAGCACCTCTGCAAGATGCGCGACGAGCTGGTTACTCTGAACATCGTTCCTGAAATCTCTGAGTGGAACAAGATTAACCCGAACCTGTAATTAATTTATACAAAAAAAGTCCCGGCCAAAAGCCGGGATTTTTTTGTATAATTGAGAATGGAGAATTGAGAATGGATAATTATGATTACACTTTATAATTAGGAATGAGTTTAAATCATCAGTTCCAATTATGAATTGTGAATTATGAATTATGAATTAAAATCAGCGTTCCCAATTATGAATTATGAATTGTGAATTATGAATTAAAAAATTACATTCTGTATATTTCCTCCAACTTCAATTCTGTTATCTTTCCGTATTTTGAAAGTTTCTGCATGTCAAGTTTCGACTTGTCGCCTACAATAATCAGGATGTAGGGACGGCCTTTCACATTTTTATTATAATAATCGTAGACATCCTCGTCTGTAACGGTCTTCAACGACTCCGCCAGGGCGGCGTCAGGATCGGCCTTATAGCCTTGCGCACGATACAGGGCTATGGTCTGACCTATGTTGCGGAACGAAGGATAACTGTTGTTTATGCCGTTGAGCATCGAGCGGCGGGCATCGCTCATGTTCTTGTCGCGCACGGGCATGCAGGCAAACAGACTGTCGAGCGTTGCCACTGCCTCCATCGTCTTGTCGGCCTGAGTGCCCATCATTGTAGTGAAGCCTACGGGAGCGTCAGCATGAAGCACGGGTGATGGCAACTCGGCCGTGCCGTAAGCGTAATAGGCAAACGAACGCAGTTCGCGCAAATCCTGAAACATCACAGACGACATGTCGCCTCCGAAATAGCGGCTCCACAGCTGCAGACAAGTGCGCCCGTCCTGGTCTGGCAGTGGGGCAAGCGGCGTGTATGTGGCCACTACGGTCTGGCGTGCCTTTGGGTTGTCTAATATATACACTGCCGGATCGTCATACTGCATCAGTGGCTTGTATGTGTCAGTATATGGATCAGAGGCTTTGTCAACAGGCAACAGACGGCTCACCTCCTGCCCTACCGACGCAGCGTCGCGGCTGCCGCAATAAACGACAGACAGCTGCACGTTCTGAAGATTGTCAAACAGACTTACAAGCTCTTCGGGCTTCATCTTTTTGACATCACCGACAGACACACGGTTGAGATAAGCCGACTTGTCGCCGTAGACAATCTTCGACAGCGCAGCTTTTGCAATGCTCGAATTGTCTTTCACAAACGCCATGTCGTTAAGACGCCACGCACGTTTCAGTTCAGACATCTGCTTCTTGTCAGGCTTAACCGACGAGAGGAAATGGGCCAACAGCCTCAACGAAGGCTCAAGGTTGCGCTCAAAGCCCTGCATGGATATGGTGAACGAATTGTTGCCGGCACTGAAACCGAGCGTAGAACCGACGTTCTGCAGGGCACGGCGCAGCTGCTGACTTGTAAGCGAGTCGGTGCCGAGCGCGTCGATATACGATTCAAGCACACCAAGACGCGGGTCGGCCACCTTTCCCTTGTGATAGATAAGCTGCAGGGTGAACACATCGTTAACGTTATTCTTTACGGCATAAAGTTCTGCCATGCGGCCGAGACTTATGCGAGAGGCGTCACGGTCGAAGTCGATTATGCGCGGCTCAACATCCTTGTGCCCCATTGAGTCGAGCATGGCGGCATAAGCCGATTGCGCCGTTATGTTCTTTGCAGGCATGGGCTTATATCCCGGCTGCGACACCTTGTCGGAAGGATAGCTGCCGTATTTCTTCACGAAGTCCATGTATTCGTTGTTGAAATATTTGCGAGCCACGCGCATCACGTCGTCACGGCTCACATTCTCAACAGCCTGCTCACGTGCAAGATACTCCGCCCATGAGTCTTCGCCATTGCCATAAGCCTCAACCATCATCCATCCACGTTTGTCGGCATCTTCCAGCTTGCGCTTCAGCTCTCGTCCGGCTTCCATCTTCAGCGCCTGCAGGTCGCTGTCGCCGAAGTCGCCGTTTTTCACCTTGTCCACCTGCTCCATGCACCTGCGCATAAGTTTCTTGCGCGAGCCGAACGGCAGACTCGGCACTCCTGCCACAAACGTTATGCCGGCATCCTTCAGCGCGGCAGTCATGGCCGTGGCCATAAGCGCGTCGCCGTTGTTCCTTATAGAGTCGAGTTTGCCCGAACCGAAGTTGTTAGTCAGCAGTCTTACGGCTATGTCGAGCGCAGCCTCGTCGGCATGTCCGTGCGACGGAGTGCGGAATGCCATAAGCTCGCCCTTAACTATGGGATAAGGTATGCGCAGCCTTACTTCGGGCTGCGATGCGAGCGACACGGGCGTAAACTCGCTGCGCACCGGAGCCTCGCCTGCCCTTATACGCCCGAAAGTGCGCTCAAGCAGCGGCATTATGGAGTCGGCGCACACATCGCCGGCAAGTATCAGCGCCATGTTTCCTGCCACATAATAACGGTCGTAGAAGTTGCGCATCTCGCTCAGACGCGGATTCTTCAGGTTTTCGGTGCTGCCCACTATCGGATAGGCGTAAGGCGTTCCGCCGAAGAAATTTTCCATCACACGTTCGTATGCGCTCATAAGCACATTGTCTGCATACATATTTTTCTCTTCATACACGGTTTCGAGTTCGCTCTGAAACAGGCGGAACACAGGACTGATAAGGCGCTCGCTGTTGAGCGACGCCCACTGGTCTATATACTGCGGCAGAAACGTGTTGAAATATACTGTATAATCGAGGCTCGTGGCGGCGTTAAGTCCCGAACCACCGTAGCGCGACACAAGGTTGCTGAACTCGTTGGGTATGGCATATTCGGCAGCCTTTGCGCCCAGGCGGTTTATGTCGGCCTGTATCTGCCGGCGCATGGTCTCGTCTTTGGTCTGCGCCAGTTGGTCGTATTTGTCAGATATAGAGTCGAGCCACGGCCGTTCCTTCTCATAGTCAACCGTACCAATCTTGTCGGTGCCTTTAAACATTATGTGTTCAAAATAGTGTGCAATGCCGGTGTTGGGGCAGTCGGCCGCTCCTGCCTTCACCACCACCGCGCCGAACACTCTCGGCAGCGCATGGTCTTCATTTATCCACACTGTAAGTCCGTTACTCAGTTTCATTTCTTTCACCTTCATGGCATTGTCGTCATATCCGGCAGCATGAGCCGTGATGCCCGAAAGTGCCATGAGGCATATAAGCAAGGCTGTATGTTTAATCATATCATCATAGTGTATGTGGCGTGCCGACAGGGATAAAGCTGCGGCACGCCTGTGTTTAACGTTTCCACAAAAATAAATAAAAATAGTCTTTCAGCTGCTCTTACTCACATCAAAACGCATTGTCTTTAACGTCATTTTAGCTTTTTATCATTTCACAGACAGCAATCAACGGCACAAACATTAACAGCACATGGGACATCTCATAACTTTAAACCAGCAAATGATTCACGAAGATATAGCCTTGCAAAATCAGCCGATAAAAATCTACCAACAGGCAAAATTCACCCACCATTTTACGATTTTGTTATAAATCTATTTCAAAAGCATCTTTTTATTCTATTTGTTATAACCCATCTAAAATATATCTATATATTTGCAAAATAGAAATAGAACACTCATAACGACTTTTGAACAGCAATCAATAATCGCTACCTGCATAAGATAATTTAAATCGACTAATTTATAATACTTTTATGAAAAATTTTACACACAAAAAAAGAAATGGATTGGCACTTTGGCTGCTAACCCTTATGTGCTTGGCCTCGGTAAATGTATGGGGACAAGAGACTGTTTACTCCTATGAATTAAAACAAAAGACATGGGATGGCAACGGAAGTAAAACACTTAACGGAATTACATGGTCATTAGATGCTCCTGGTGCCGGATTTTGGGGATATGACGGCACAAAAGGTCAACAAATTGGCTCTGGTAGCAAACCCGCTACTTCTATAAACCTTTCAACGGAAGATTTTAAAGGTACAATTAAATCTGTTGTAATAGAAACAAGCGGTGCATCAAAAATTAATGCTACAATTCAAGTTAAAGTAGGAAATGTTGGTTATGGAGATGAAACAAAAATAACAAAAACAAACACACCTTATAAATTTGATGGCCAATCATCGGGAAAAGTAGAAGTAATATGGACAAATACTAGCGACGCGGCCATTTACTTAAAAAAGATAACTGTAACTTATGAAGAAGGTGCTGCCACTCAATGTATCGCCCCGACATTCAGTCCTGCATCAGGCACATCGTTCGCAAACACTTTGACCGTTACAGCCTCAACAGCCACTGAAGGCGGAAAGATTGTTTATACAACAGACCCGGAGGCTACACTCGACGCCAACTCGCCAGAGTTTCCAAGCGAAGGACTTACTATAGACGCTACAACAACAATACGCGCCATAACAGTTGACCCTAACGGAGCTTTGGAAAACAGCGGTGAGGCATCAGCCACATATACAAAGATTGATGAGCTGAACGGACTTGCCGAACTGCGCGCCAAGATAAGAGAAGACAACGTAACAGACCAAGATTACGCTAAAGAATATATTGTAAGCCTGAACAATGCCGTTGTAACAAAGGTAAGCAGCTACAAAGTATTCATAGAAGAAGACGGAACAGGTATACAATATTTCAATAAGAGCAACAGCTTTAAGGAAGGTCAGGTTATCAACGGCACAGCCACTGTAAAAGGCTTTATGTATTACAACTGGGCCGAACTGACAAGCATCGAAGGCGACATAACTATAACAGACGGAGGAGCAGTAGCTCCGACAGAAGTTACTCTTGAAGAACTTACAAACAACTACGACAAATATGAATCACGCCTTGTTAAAGTAACCGCAGCTGAAGTAACTTCGGCTTTCAGCAGTCAAAACGGCGAAATATCACAAAACGGATTTAAATTTGCAGTAAGAGCAAACGACGAGTCAATCTCAATGACATTGGGAGAAACAATAGACATAATTGGAGTACCCGGAATTTACGTTAACACAAAGCAGTTGAACGTTTATTCACAGGACGACATAAACGAAGTAGGCAAGACCGCCGCAACACTCGAATTTGAACAGTCATCATATACAGTGAACTTTGATGAGATAATTACTCTTAAAGCCGTATCAAACAATCCGGATGCACAGATAACCTATTCAGCAACTGAAGGCGACTGGGTTATAGATGAAACATCAGGCGAATTCTTTGCAGGCACTACAGCCGGAAGCGTAACCGTTACTGCAACACTGGCAGAAAGCGACAAATATACAGGCGCAACTGCAACATGCACGGTGAAGATTGTTGACCCGAACCAGCAGGTTTATAGCGACGTTATCACAGCCGCCGACTTGAAAGGAGAAGTTGGTGCATATAAAGATTTCTCCGGCGTAACAAAGACTTCAGGTGCTGTTTATGCTGGTAATTCTGCTTATAAAGACGGCTCTATACAATTAAGATCAGATAAAAGTAATTCTGGAATTGTTACTACAACATCAGGTGGAAGAATATCTCAGATAATTATAACATGGGATAATTCAACTGCAAACGGCAGACAAATTGATGTCTACGGAAATACAAATCCATATACAAGTGCAGCAGATCTTTATGGAACAGCAGGTAATACAAACCAAGGTGAACTTATCGGCAGCTTAGCAAAAGGTGAAACAACACTGACCATCGAAGGCAACTATCCTTATGTTGGAATAAGAAGTAAAAGCAATGCATTATACATCAAAGACATAACCTTTGTATGGGAAAAAGTGTCAGAGCCTACCACCGGTTCATTCTCAATCACCGATGCCGGCTTCGCCACATACTACACCGACAAGGCATTTGTAATGCCGGAGAATGTGCAGGGCGGAATTGTAACCAAAGCCAACAAGGAGACAAACCAGCTCACCATAAGCTACAACTATCAGCCGGGCACTGTTGTTCCTGCAAAGACTCCTATCGTGCTTAAAGGCGAGAAAGGCGACTACACCGTAAACTACACTACATCTGAAGAAACTGCTCCTGCCGGCAACATGCTCTATGGCGCAGAAAACGTTGACGCAGACGGAATGACATTTGTTAAGGGAACCAACGTTAAATACTACAAGCTTGCACTTGACAACGACGGCAAATGCGGATTCTACTGGGGCGCAACCAACGGCGCAGCATTTGAATACACAGCCAACCGCGCATTCCTTGCCATCGACATAACAGACGCATCACAGGCTCCGGCAAGCTTCTCACTCGACGGCGACGGCAGCACAACAGCCATTAACGGCATTATGAACGGCAACGACGACAGCCAGAAGATTTACACCGTAACCGGCGTCTACGCAGGCAAGAGCCTCGACAAGCTGCCCAAAGGCATATACATCGTAGACGGTAAGAAAGTAGCAGTGAAATAAACAACAACATTAAATAAGACAGATAAAGGAGAAACATATTATGGAAAAGTATATAAAACCGGAATGTAAAATAGTAGAAGTAAAGTTTGAAGGCAACCTGATGCAGGCCTCTAATATTCCCCCGACATCGGATACAGATCTCGGATGGAACGACGAAGTCAGCGACAACCCTATGCTCGCGCCTGAGCACAAGAGCATCTGGGGTGAAGATTAACCCCCAATGCGGCATCGGCCGCATACGGCTTAATACATGTTTTTTATGATTCAGTTTGACGGAGGGGCATGCGCCATAACGCATGTCCCTCCGGTGTTTTTATCCCAAATCGGGCATAAAGATTTAGTCTGTATTTTTGCTTAGCGGATTTTAGTCAGATTTTTCGCAGGCACAACGGGCCATGTCAAGAAAAATCTGACGAAAACCTTGCCTGGCAATATGCGGTCTTTTGCCTTGCGAAAGGTATGCTTCCAGACTGCAGAATATGGTCTTTTACGACACAAAAGGATAGCTTTTGCCTGCATGGGCTGAGTCAACCTCTGTCAGGAGCAGGCGGGGAGCTGGTCAACCTAAATCAGTAAATATAACAAATCTGTACGAAAAATATTTTTCCTAAAAACTCATCACTCGTCACATAATGGTTTAACCTTCTGATAATCAACGTATTGCAGCGTGACGAGTTGCCGTTTCAACTCATCACGCATCAGGTTTGCGGACGCTTATGTGACGAGTTGAAAAGTCAACTCGTCACACGACAAAAGAATGACTATCAACGTCTTACACACAAATGTGACGAGTGACGAGTTTCTGTTCAAAAAAATATACGAGATTCATCGGCCGACGCGTTCCAAAAGCCGAAAGCGTCTGTGTAGAGTTATTCACATCCTGCCGGCATGCCTCAGATCTTTATACCTATAAAGATGCGTGCGCGCCACTTGGTGATGTTCAGCAGCAGCTCGTCGCGGTCGCCAAGCTGCGAGGTGTTTACGACAGAGGTAAACCCGGCGAAATAGCGGCCGAAATGCCTGATCACGGCAATGCGCCCCACGGCTATTATGTTCGGAAACCTGTAGGGCATCCTTGTGCGGCTGCCGCCTGTTGTCAGCCGGCTTCGGCTGTAGACCACAAGTTCGGGCAGCGCCGACAGATGTATGAGCCAGCCGTGACGCAGCACAAGGTTGTAGCCGTAACCCGCGCCTAAGCCGACGCAGAGTATGCTTAGCCTCGACTCAGGGTTGCCTATAACGTCGTCGTGGCGCGCCTTGAGCACTCCGCCCATGAACGAGGCGCCGAGCATGAGGCTTCCGCAGCTGCGCTTCTGCATCCACGACTGGCTGAACACGGCAGGATAAGAGAAGCGTCGGCCGTTGAAGGCATAATAGGCGTTGAGCGTCAGCATGTTCTGACTTATCAGTCCGGCCGGTATGCTGATGTCGCCGCGCTGAGTGTGGACATTGCCCTCGAAAGTCTTTGCCGAATGGAATATCACGTCGGCGCCCAACTTGTTGCCGTAAGCGTTCATGTTCAGCTCATAGTCTTTCTTCTCGCCCGCAAGATGTGCCGGGTTCATGGCCACGCTGAGCGACAGTCCGCGGTAAGCGGCGCTGAGACTTACGGTGTATTTGTTCTGCGCCTTCATCTCCGTATTGAAGTTGCCGTCGGCGTTGACGCCCCGCGTGCATATGTCAGAGCCCGAGGCGTTGAGCGTGAGCCTGAAGCGCAGCCGCTGCGGCGTGCGCTCAATATAGCTTGTGTCTACACGGCTCCGCGCCCGGCTGTCGCGCATGTCGAGTATCTTGTCTATCTCGCGCTTAGCCCGGTAAGCCTCGGCCTTAAGTCTGTCTTTAGCCGCTATGGTGTCGTCTGCGGCAACCGAGGTGCTGTCGTATGGCGCGGCCGTCAGTGCGACCGCCAGCAGTAGTGTTATCATATATATTATATGAACGGCGGCAGGGCGTTTTTATTTCATTCCTGCGTCAATGATTTATGCCCGCGTAGAAGCTGTCATACAATGAAAATAAACGTTACGCCATTGCAACACGTTTGTCAGTCTTTCATAACATGGCGTTAACCTTATTGCAACATGCCGCATATAACTTTGCAGCCGTAAACGATAGAAAGCATTTCAAAGTATGATTAAAAGGTTAAGATTAGCCGTGGCGCTGATATTCATCCTGACAGCATTCAGAGCATACGCGGCAGACATTAAGGGAAAAGTTACAGACAGTACGACAGGCGAGGCGCTCATCGGAGCAACCGTGCAGATTGAAGGAACGGCCAAAGCGGCTGCAACAGACATCGACGGCCTGTTCACGTTCAGCGGACTCGACGAAAACGCAAATTATACTTTAACCATAAAATACATCTCTTACAAGACTAAAAAAATTGACGGGGTTCGGGCTGAAGCTCAGCCACAGGTGTTAGAGATAAAGCTCACACCCGACGAACAGACGCTGAAGGAGGTTACGGTTACCGGCGTGGCTAGGAAGAATACGGAGATCGCGGTAATACAGATGACCAAGAGCAGTCCCGTCATAGTGAGCAACGTATCGGCACAGGAAATAACAAAGACACAGGACACTAACGCAGGAGAGGTGATACGCCGAGTGCCGGGCGTGAGCCTCATCGACGACAAGTTTGTCATGGTGCGCGGACTCTCGCAGCGCTACAACAACGTTTGGATCAACGGCGGAGCCGTGCCTAGCTCGGAAGCCGACTCAAGGGCTTTCTCGTTCGACCTTATTCCAAGTTCACAGATAGACAACATGCAGATTGTGAAGACGCCGTCGCCCGAATATCCGGCTGACTACACCGGCGGATTCATCACCATAACGACAAAGGACATTCCGGCGGAAAACACAGCCGAGCTGTCTGTCGGCGGCAACTGGAACGACATTTCTTCATTCTCCGACTTCAAGTATGCCAAGGGTTCGGGCACAGACTTCCTCGGTTTCGACAGCGGCATGCGCGGACTCAACGGCGGCATAAACGCCACGATGAACAGCATTGCCGGCAACGGTGTCGACCTGCTGAACAACGGTCTTAACAACGACTGGCGCGTAAGGACGATGAGTCCGCTGGGCGACCTGAAGCTGTCGGGCTCGCTGGGACGCCGCTGGAAACTGGGCGACCGCCAGCTCGGAATGATTGCTGCCTTCAACTACAGCAACGAATACCGCAAGTATGAAGACATGCAGAACAACCTCTACGGCGTGTATGATGCCGACAAAGACCAGTCGAACTATCTGCGCTACTCTGTAGACGACCAGTATAACCACAACGTGCGACTGGGAGCCATGCTCAACTTCACCCTACTTTCTGCCGACGGCAACAGCAAGTATCAGCTGAAGAACATCTTCAACCAGATTGGCAACGACCGCTACACATGGCGCGAGGGACTGAGTGCACAGTCGGACAACGAGAACTCGGCTGAATATTACTACCGCAGCCGCACCACATACAACGGACAGATAACCGGAAAGCACACCTTTGCGCTGGATGAGCTCGACTGGAGCGCAAGCTACTCTTACGCCAACCGCAACGTGCCCGACCGCCGCCGCTATCTCATAAACGACGCACTGGAGCCGGGAGTGATGCAGCTGACAAGCCCCAACGACATATCGCGCGAATGGACAAAGCTCGACGAGCACATCGTTTCGGCAGCAGTGAACGACAAGCACGAATTCAAGTTCGGATCGTTCACACCGTCGCTCAAGTTTGGAGCCTACGGCGAATACCGCACACGTAAGTACACCACCCGCGACTTTATCTACAACTGGAACGCTGCCAGCAACACGCTGCCCGACGGATTCCGCCAGAACGACCTGTCGGAGATGCTCAGCGACGAGAGCTACTTCGGTGCCGACCGCCTGTATCTGCTCGAGGAACAGCACATGCGCAACAACTATAAGGGCAACAACTATCTCGGAGCCGGATATTTCGCAGCCAACATTCCGCTCGGCAAGCTGAACATCTACGCCGGACTGCGCTACGAATATGACCACATGGAGCTGATAACAAACACACGCGACAACGCCGAAAGCCCCTTCAGCCACAACTATGAGTACAGCGACCTGTTCCCCTCGGTGAACACCACCTACAAGATTAACGACAAGCACCAGCTGCGCCTGTCATACGGCAAGACGGTCAACCGTCCAGAGTTCCGCGAGGTGTCGCCCTCAGTGTTCTACGACTTCGACCTGGCATCAGACGTGCAGGGTAACACCGACCTGAAGCCATGCTACATACAGAACGTCGACTTCCGCTACGAGTTCTATCCCTCTAAGGGCGAGCTTATCTCAATAGCGGCATTCTACAAATACTTCGACTCACCTATCGAGTGGACCTACACCGTTACGGGCGGAACAAGTCTTGTGTATTCTTACATGAACGCTAAGCGCGCCAACAACTACGGTATAGAGCTCGACATACGCAAAGACCTCTCGTTCATAGGCCTGCCCGGCTTCAGCTGGTCGTTCAACGGAGCGCTGATTAAGAGCCGCGTGAAGTTTGAAGAAGGTTCAAAGGAGGAGAACCGCCCCATGCAGGGTCAGTCGCCTTACCTCGTGAACACCGGAATATTCTACAAGAACGACAAGATGCAGCTCGACATAGCACTGCTCTACAACCGCATAGGCAAACGAATAATCGGAGTAGGACGCAGCGAAGGAACAACAAGCGGCAACGAGACTCTGAGAGTGCCCGACAGCTACGAGATGCCCCGCGACGTGATAGACCTCTCGGCATCGAAGAAATTCGGCAAGCACTGGGAAGTGAAGCTCAGCATACGCGACCTGCTGGCACAGAAAGTCTATTACAAACAGTTTGCCGACGTTCACTACTCAAACGGAACAAGCCGCGAGGTAGAGCAGATAACAAGAGTATACAAGCCCGGCCGCAACATAGGAGTGAGCGCCGTGTATAAGTTCTGATAAAGGGATAAGGCGGAACATCTGCCCTCATCACTCCCATCAGTACCATTACTTCCATAAAAGAAAAAATAAGAAAATTATTCACTATAAGATGTTTAACAAAAAGATGAAAATGGACAAGTTTAAACTTTACGGATGCTTAGGCATCATGGCAATGGCGCTCACAATGAGCTCTTGCAGCGACGACGACAATTCAGGCACTACACAGAGCGGTGTCAACTGGACCACCAACGGCGGTATCAAGGCCTGCGACCACCTGCTGTTCACGGCAGACGGCGACGCCAACGTAAACGACAACGGTACACAGATTGGAAACGGTGACCAGGAGTTTGTTTTCACAGGAAAGCAGACTATCAAGAAAGGCACATATATCCTGAAAGGATGGGTTTACATAGCCGACGGAGCCGAGCTTACAATAGAGCCGGGAACCGTAATCAAGGGCGACAAGCAGACAAAGGCTTCGCTCATAGCTGAGCGCGGCGGCAAGCTCATCGCACAGGGAACAGCAACAGAACCTATCGTGTTTACATCAGAAGAGGCTAAAGGCAACCGCCGTCCGGGCGACTGGGGTGGCATCATCCTCTGCGGTAAGGCTAAGAACAACAAGAGCGAAATGCAGATTGAAGGTGGTCCGCGCACCAAGCACGGAGGCAACGACGACGCCGACAACTCTGGCGTGCTGAGCTACGTGCGCATCGAGTTTGCAGGCTATCCTTTCCAGACTGACCAGGAAATCAACGGTCTTACACTCGGTTCTGTAGGAAGCGGCACAAAGATCGACCACGTACAGGTGTCATATACCAACGACGACTCTTATGAGTGGTTCGGCGGAACAGTAAACTGCAAATATCTTGTAGCATACAAAGGCTGGGACGACGACTTCGATACAGACAACGGATTCAGCGGAAAAGTTCAGTTCGGTCTGTCAGTACGCGACTCTAAGATTGCCGACGTATCACAGAGCAACAGCTTCGAGAGCGACAACAACGCCGACGGTTCTAACAGCGAGCCTCACACATCTGCCGTATTCTCTAACATGACACTCGTAGGCCCGATGGCTACAGACGCTTCGTTCGTAAACGACGCTTCTTACATCAACGGCGGCAACTACTATCCCAACAACGGCTCAAGCCTCGGCAAGTTCCAGGCTGCAATGCACATACGCCGCGACACTCACCTCAACTGCTTCAACTCTGTTGCAATAGGTTGGCCTATCGGTATCATCATCGACAACGAGAAGGGCGACACACAGGGCGCCGCAACAGCAGGCAACCTGAAGCTCGAGAACATCTGGCTGGCTAACGTCAACGCAGTGGGCACTGACTTCAACAAGATTTATGTAGACGGTCTGTACAACTATGAGACAAAACAGGTTGACGAATCTCAGCCATCATTCTCAAGCACATTCTTCAAGGCTCAGAGCGGCAACAAGTTCTATGAGGCTGCTACAGGCTGGTTCGACACAACAGGATACATCCCCACATCAGGCAGCCCGCTGCTAAGCGCATCAGCATTCACCAGTCCGCTGCTCACAAGCGGCTTCGACAAGGTTTCTTACATCGGAGCCTTCGCAGCAGGCGACACATGGCTTAACGGATGGACCAACTTTGATCCTCAGAACACAGACTATTAATATACCAGACTAAAGATTACATAAAACAACGACGCCTCGCCGAAACTGTTTCGGCGGGGCGTCTATTTTTTGTTTATTATTTCAGTACGTCATACCCTCATGCCGCAGCATGCACTTTCAGCATCAAAGCCCCTACAGGCAAATAACGGCACCGCGGCAACATATACCGTTACTCTTCAGCAAGATACCATTTAGAGTATTCCACATAATGCTTGGCAAAGCTCTCGGCCTGGTCGGGACGTGTCTTCTTGATAAACTTGGCAGGCACTCCGCCCCATATCTCGTGCTGACCAATCTTTGTGCCCTGCAGCACCAGCGCCCCGGCAGCCACTATTGCGCCCTCGCCCACCTCGGCATTGTCGAGCACCGTTGCGCCCATGCCTATCAGCGCTCCGCGGCGTATCGTGCAGGCATGCACGGTGGCGTTGTGGCCTATGCTCACGTCATCTTCAATCACAACCGGACCGGTGGTGTTGGTAACATGCACGCAGGCACCGTCCTGCACGTTTACACGGTTGCCAATGGTTACGGGAGCCACATCGCCGCGCACAACAGCGTTAAACCATATAGAGCACTCGTCGCCCATGTTAACCTCGCCCACTACGGTGGCGTTCTCGCTGAAATAGCAGTCCTTGCCATATTTTGGCGTAAGACCTTTTATTGATTTTATTAATGCCATGATGTTATTATCTTTTTTAATATTCAAGATGCAAAGTTAGTTTATTTTGCCGTGCAAAGCAAAAAATCGGCGCTCAATAGCTTGCAGGTGATGCAAAGATTATGTATTTTTGAACATTGAAAATAAAAACATCTAAAAAAACATTATGCTGGAAACAGGACTTACACACACAAGCTGTCTGACGGTGACAGAAGCTCTCACCGCACAGACCATAGGCTCGGGCGACATGCCCGTGCTGGCTACGCCGGCCATGATGGCGCTGATGGAGAACGCCGCAATGTTGGCAGTTGCCCCTGAACTGCCCGAAGGCAGCACCACTGTAGGCGGACACATAGAGTCATCACACCTGAAGCCTACACCATTAGGGGCTGAGGTAAAGGCTGAAGCCACACTGACAAAGGTAGACGGCCGCAAGCTTTATTTCACCGTCAAGGCCATGCAGGGCGACGCCGTGATAGGCGAAGGCACTCACCTGCGCTTCATCGTTGACCGCGAGAAGTTTATGAGCAAGCTGTAAGAAGCTACAACCTAAAGGTATATCGAACAAAACAACAAGACTAAAACCTTTTTGTTGACAATATGTCTCTGACATATAAAATTTACACAAAAGCAAAGTCTTTAACTTTTGAAAATCTTATTAACCAATAAGGATTTTACTTTGATTCTATTTATTTGGCATAATCAAGAACTAATTTTATATCGTTGATTATGCCAAATAATTTGGAATACATATCTAAACCAATTTAATACTATAAAATTGAACAAGAAAATGAAGAATAAGAATAAATATATAATACCTGTGAAAAAGTTCTTACTAATATTCGCGTTTTGCATCCCAATGACTACGTTTGCACAATCTACCTACATTTACAATATCGTATCAATTGAAGGCAAGATAAATAATGAAGGCATAAAAGTTAAGGTAGATAATGGTAAAAATATTGAAAAGTTGAAAGATGAAAATGGAAAAGACATTAAATTTAATACTCCTGCAGCAGCCTTGATGTACTTTATATCCAAAGGATGGGAATTGTATATAAACGACTCAACTTCTGAAGGTGCAGTGTTTAATGGCATTGGTGAAAATAGAAGCACTTCATATTGGATATTTAGAAAACTTTGTACAAAAGAAGAATTTGATAAAGCCGTAAAAGAAGGAATAAAAAAATAACGGATTTATAGAACTATAATAAAATAATGTATCCCAAATATCATCTAAACATAATAAACAAATATTGGTATTATGAAATACATATATAAACAATTTAATTCAAACAAAGAAATTGAAAATTTCTTTTCAGAAATTAATAAACATATATATATCCAAGTTGAAAATTGGTACAATCATGATGGATTATATTTGCATGGTTGTTTTTATAATAAAGAAGAAAAAGGATATTTCAATAATTATTTATTCTGCTTTAGTCAAACTATAGAATCCAACAAGCTACAACCTCTTAAAAATAATTTAATATTTTCCAATTTAAAACTATATGGTTCAAGCCATAAATATAAAGGATTAAAAGATATTAGAGGGAATGTTATCCTTTCAAATCAATTTGATAAAATAGAATTGTTTTATACAACCGAAATAACTATTTATTTTAAAATAGAAAAAAATCATAAAAAAGGAATATATAAATTTGAATCTGATAAGATTGAAAATATCGTACCTATACAATTTGAAGACTTTTTTGATGCCGGAGAATACACTTGGGGGTATATCAAAGATGGAAATGTTGGATTTATGTCCCTAGAAGGAAAATGTATAACGGAAGCGAGATACAAAAATTCACCTGACCTCAATCATTTTATAAATGGGAAAGCACTCACTTGTTTAAATAGTTCAACTGCAGTTAATATTTATATTAATCATTATGGGGATTTCATTGATTTTTCTGAAAATGATGATTTTACCTCAGAAGACTTTGGCTTAGGAACAAACAACTATCCATATGAAGATTTACCAGATAGACTAGATGCATATGAAGGTGATGAGTCTAATTTTTGGAATACAGACAAATAATAAAACATATATCGTGCAAACTGATTTATAATCTACAGACATTTAATAATGGTCAGTAAATCTTATTTCAAGCCGTTATTACGTCATCTTATTAATGTATGAGCTGCGGATCGCAGATCCTTATATTCATCGCTGTCAGATTGCAAATCTGACAGAACATTAGCTTTGTTGCCTTATTACTTCCATAAATACCAACAAGACTAATGTGCCGGCTGATTTGCACGAGTTGTTGAGCGTAGCGAAAAATCTGCCGGAATTAAATATTAGAACTGAAAGTCAGCGAAGCTAATCTGTGATCCGATAACTTCCAATAATATATATCCTTTTAAAAAAACAACAAGTCATTTTACCTTGTAACCTCCTCTTCAATAACACAAAAAAACCGTTCCTTTACTCTTAATATCATGGTCCGTCTCTCCTATTCCATCAGAATCCACGAAAAAAGACTATGAGTTAGGCTTGAAAAGTGGGCCACTTTTGCATAAAAAGTGGCCGAGTTACGATGCGTAACTCGGCCACTAACAGTTCGAAAGTAAATCGATAAATATTTCTTAACAAATAGGCTTGTTTTAAAGTCTAAATATTTAATCTGAAAGGAAAAATCATGTAAAATGTTACAATTTTCAGAGCTTTTTCTGACGACGGCTATTTGCGCCCCGTTATCGTAGCCACAACATACTCTGAACATGTACCTATGCGGAACTTGCCGCCCCAGATGCCAAGGCCCGAACTTACATAATATTGCGTGTTGCCGCGCTGCCACGGGCCGTAAGAACACTCATAAATGTGGTCGGTTACCCACGATATGGGCCAGATCTGACCGCGATGGGTGTGGCCGCTAAGCTGAAAGTCAACACCGGCACGCTCGGCGCGGTCAAGATGATAGGGCTGATGGTCGAGCAGAATGGTGTATTTGCTCCTGTCGGCACGGCGCATAAGCTCCGCCACGCTGCGGCGGCGCGGATTGCTGCGGTCGTCGCGGCCTATGATGCACAGTTGCCCTACGTTGGCCATGCTGTCGCGCAGCAGCGTTATGCCGGCGCCGGCAAAGAACTTCTGCGCCTGCTGCTCGCCGCCGAAATACTCATGATTGCCAAGACAGGCGTACACAGGGGCGTTGAGACGGCGCAGCTCTGACGCCATATCCTCCTCAAGGAGCGGACGCATGCTGCCGTCTATTATGTCGCCGGCAATGAGGATAAGGTCGGCTTGCTCGGCGTTAATCATGTCAACCCAGCGCGCCAAATCCTTGCGGCGGTTGTGATAGCCGATGTGAAGGTCGCTCATCATTACCACCTTCACAGGGCGTCCGATATGCTTGTCGGTGGTGAGGTCTATGGTGTGGCGCGCCTTGTTGTTGTAGTGAATGTTGCCGGCAATGAACACTGTCGCCATGACGGCAAACAGCACAGTGGACACTATGCAGTTGGAATAGAGCCATGAGCGCGGCACTATGTGAAGAAGCCGCCCGAGGTCGAGCAGCAGAAAGGCGATAACGAGATAAAGAAGGATGAATATGGAGGAGTTGCCCACCTCGTAACATGCCGAAGCAAGATTGAGGGGAAGGCCGTCGATGGCACGCGAAAAGTTAAGAAACAGGGTGAGAAATGCCGCCAGACCAACGCCCGCCACAGCCCAGCGCCAGCCCGCCGACAACGGCAGGAGACACCACACATGCCACAGAACATAGGCAAGACCGACGAACGGCAGCACGAAGAAAAGAACAAACCACATTGTTTTCATTGTTTTAAGTATGGCTGCAAAGTTACATCTTTCGCCGCACTTACGGCACGGCAGCAACACGAAAAACGGGATAATGGTAATATTTTCGGTAAAACATGCACAACAGACAGACAAAAAAACACGCCCGGAGATTTCTCTCCGGGCGCAAGTCAAAACAATACTATCTACCTGTTAACTGAAGATATTGAAGAGTCAGTATCTTATAATTGCAATAAGTTTCAACGAAGCGGTCGCGGCTCTGCGTGTATTGCGTCTGAGCCTTCAGCAGGTCGGTCATGGTGGCGGTTCCGGCGCGATAGTAGCTGTTGTTGAGCCTCAGGTTTTCGGCAGCCTGCTCTATCGACTTGCAGGCTATGCCCAGCTGAGTGTATGCCGTGTTGAGGTCGTTCCATGCCTTCTGCATGCCGATGACGAGCAACTGCGACTTGTCCGTAAGCTCGGTCTGCGCGTCGGCAACCTCCATCTTGCGGCGCTTTATGGCGTGGCTTCCGCCCCACCATGCCGACAGCGGCACGTTGACCGTGGCAAACACCACGCCAAACGAGCGGCTGCAGTCGAGCAGGTCATGATACATATATCCGGCGCCTACGCTCACCGTAGGCATGTTCTTGCCCACGTCGAGTTTCTGCTTCAGCCGCGTGGCCTCAACGTTCTTTTCGAGCAGGCGGTATTCGGGCGTAAGCTGCAATGCCGACCGGTGGTCGCTCTTCAGCGAGGCGGGCGACTCGGGCATCTCGCCCACCCTGATGTCTGACACGAGCACAAAGCTGCTGTCCTCGAGTCCGAGATATTGTGCGAGCAGCATTCTTGCCACAGCGATGTTGCCCTCAAGGCTTACGCGGTTGCTCATGTTGTCGTTCTTCTCGAGCTGCACCTGCAGCAGGTCGTTCTTCAGCGCCACGCCGGCGTTGACCGAGTTGCTCACATCACGATAAATGCGCGTGAGCATGGTGTCGGCCACGTGCAGCGTGTTGAGTTTCTCGTTGAGAGCCACGAGCTGCCAGAAATACTGTTCGGCTGTAAGTTCCACGTCGTTTTCCGACTTTTCGAGCTGCAGCTTGCTCACGTCAACGCCCAGTCCGGCAAGCTTGTTGCCGTTGACAATCTGTCCGCCGGCAAACAGGGGCTGAACTGCCGTAACGCCTCCCATGAGTCCGTTTTTGCACATCTCCATGGCCATGTCGGGCTGAAGCTGCATCTTAGCCATGCCCTTGTCGGCATTGAAGCCCATGCCGGTGGCACTGACAATGGGAAAATAGTTGGTGAAGGCCTCTTTCTTTGTCTGCTCTGCCTCAGCCACTGCGTTCTTGGCGTTGACCATCTTGGCATTATGGCTCACGGCCATGCTGCGGCACATCTCGGGCGTGAGGCCCGTCTGAGCCTGCACAGCTGCCGGACTAAGAACGGCAAGCAGACAGCAGAGGGCGCGCCCGATTAGTTTTATATTATTGTTCATAACGCTTTCTTATTTTTACTTTTATCATTCATTTTCAAGTTTCAGTCCTGCCTCACGACGTTTTGTCGATCCGCTCATCATCAGCCAGTAGGCCACGGGCAGCACGGTGAGTATGAGCAGCATCGTAACCAGCGTGCCGTAACATATAACAGAACCCATGGGCATCCACAGACCGCTGCCGCCGAGAATCATCGGGATGACACCCATTGAGGCAGCCGCCGAGGTAAGGAAGATGGGACGCATACGACGCTTGGCCGAAAGGAAGATGGCCTCGTGGGCGGTCAGTTTCTCCTTTTCGCGCAGCTCTTCGGCATAGTCATACTTTATTATGGCGTTGCGCACCAATATACCCATCAGGCTGATTATGCCGAGGAAGCACGTAAGACTGAACGTTACGCCTGAAATAACAACACCCAAGCTCGTACCAAATATTGTCATGGCAAGCGACACGAGCAGCAGGACGGCGGTGTTGATGCGGTGGAAGTGCCATACAAGAATGAAGAAGATGATGACCACAGCCACGGCAAGAGCCGACAGAATCTGCGGCAGCGACTCCTGCGACTCGGCATACTCGCCGCCCCACTCGGCCGTAACGCCAGAAGGAAGGCGCGACGCGTCGAAGCTCTTCTGCAGTTCGGTGGTCAGCTCCATTACATTTTTATCGTTGACAACATCTGCCATCACGGTGATGGTGCGCAGACCGTTGCGGTGAGCTATCTGTCCGTCAGCCCATACAGGCTTAACATCGGCTATCTGGCGCAGGGGCACCACGGAGAGTCCGCCGCTGACGGGTATAAGCTCATCGGCAACGTCACGGATAGCAGACGAGTCGGCATTGGTGCCTTTAAGGCATACTCCGTAGTTATAGTCGCCGTCCCATATCGTGCCGAGACTTATGCCGCTGCTGTTATAGCGCGTGGCGAGCGTGGTCTCAACCATGGCGTTGGTTACGCCCATGCGGCCTGCCTTGGTCTCGTCGAGCACTACGTCGGTGGTCAGCAGAGGCTCATTGACGTCGTTACGCACTAGCATAAGGTAAGGATTGTTGCGCCACAGGCGCGTTACGGAGTCGGCAACCGACTTAAGCTGCTGCCAGTCGTCGCCCGTAAGCCTTAATTCAACAGGATTGGCATCCTGCGAGTAAGTGAGCTGCTTAAACCTCACATAAGCGTCGGGGAAATAAGAGGCATACTTCATGCGGTAGTCTTTCAGCAGGGCCTCGGTGTCTTGGTTGCTCTTCGTATTGACGATAAACTGTGTATAGTTAGATCCGCCAAACTGCGGCGCATAGGCTGCATGAAAACGCGGCGATGAAGTGCCCTTGAACGATGCCACCGACACCACGCGGCTGTCTTTGCGCAGAATATGCTCCAGACTGTCGGCAACGGCAGCGGTGCGCTTGAGCGACGTGCCGTCGGGAAGGTAAATCTCAACGGCAAACTGGTTGCGCTCGGCCGTAGGCATCATCTTCTGCGGCAGCTGTGACACCATGACTGAACCAATCACTATGCTTGCCACGCCGACAGAAACGGTGATGTAAGGATGGGCAAAGCAGCGGCCTATGAGCCAGTCGTAATAGCGCTGAACGAGGTCGAGGAACGAGAACTTCTTCTTACCCCCTGTGCCAACAGGCTTGCGTATGAAGTAGAACTGAAGGAACGGCACTATAAGCTCTGCCACCAGAAGCGATATGAGCAGCACGATGGTGATGGACCACGGGAAATAAAGCAGGAAGTCGTGATACATTCCCTTCGTAGTAAGCAGAAACGGGAAGAACGTGATGCTTATGGCAAGCGTGGCCGAAAATATCGACTTGAAGAAATGGGTGGCACTGCTGATAGATGCCGTCCAGCGCGACTTGCCCTCGGCAAGCATCTCCATGTAGCTGTCGATTATCACAATGGAGTTGTCGACAATCATGCCAAGCGTAACAATAAGAGCAGCCAACGTAACCGTGTTGAGCTCTATGCCGAACGCATAGAACAAACCTAATGAGATGAAAATAGAGATAGGGATGGTGGACGCCGCCACAAGAGCGACGCGCATCGGCAAGAACAGCATTATCACTATTACGACGGCTGCTATGGCAATGAGAAGCTCACGAAGGAAGTTTACGACGCTGTCGTTTACCACTTTGGTCTGGTCCGTTATGGTGAAGATGGTTACGTCTGACGGCAATGTCGACTTAAACTCGTCCATCACCTTTTCGATGTCAGCTCCCATGGCCGTTATGCTGCGGCCCTTCTTCATCTCCACACTCAGCACAAGACACTTCTGTCCGTTGTTGGTTACATACGACGACGGCTGGGGATACTCGCGCCTTATCTTGGCAACGTCCTTCAGACGTACCACGTTGCCTGACGGATCAGAGTAGACAACGAGCTGCTCAACATCTCCCACCACGTTGAGCGAGCGCTCCACCTGTATCGGACTGTCGTAGCCGTTGCCCTTCTGCGTGCCGGCAGTGGTAACGAAGCCCTTGGCAAAGAGGCTGGCGGCAATGGTGTTGGTGCCTATGCCGTAGTGGGACATCTTGTCGCTGTCGAGATATATTGATATCTGCTCCTTCTGCATTCCTAATACGTTCATGCGGCCGATGCTCTCAATGCGGCGCAGCCTGTCTTTCAGGTCGTCCATATAGTCGTTGAGCTCGCGATAGGTCTTGTCCTTGCTCTCCATGGTTATGAGCAGGGCCGACGTGTCGCCGAAGTCGTCCTGAACCATGAGCGCAAGCACACCTGAAGGCAGCTGAGCCTTAAACGTGTTGATGCCGTGCTTGAACTTGCTCCAGAAGTTGTCCTTGTCGGTGCCCGACACATCGTCGTTAAGCTCTATCTGTATTATGGCCATGCCGTTGCGGCTGTACGACTTGGTCTTCTCTTTCTTTACTTCCTTATATGAGAATATGTAGTTTTCGAGCGGCTTTGTGAGCTGTTCCTCAACGTCCTGTGCCGACACGCCCGGATAGACGGCTACAACCACACCCTGGCGCACCGTGAAGTCGGGAAACTCGTTCTTGTTCATGTCAGCCAGACCGTAGACGCCGAAGGCCACGAGACAGCATGCCACCATTATCACTATCTGGCGATAGTGCATGGCCCACTCTACGATGTTTCTTTTCTTCTTTGTCATAGTTCTGCTATTTTAGTTCCCTCGCTGACCTTCTGCTGTCCGCTGACAATAACCTTGTCGCCGGCGCTTATTCCGCTGTTAATCACCACGCGGCTGCCTACGCTCTCGCCCACCTCCACATAAGTCTTGTGAGCCTTTCCGCCTACGGCAGTCCACACAAAGGTGCGGTTGTCGGTGTCTATCAGTATCACATTGGCAGGCAGGGCCACGGCCGTGGCTGAAAGATTGTCGCCCACATAGGCCTCGCACACCATGCCAGGCAGCAGTTTATGGCCAGAGTTAGACACTTCTATCTTCACCTCGTAAGAGCGCGACAGCGGGTCGGCAGCCACACCCTTCTCGGCCACGCGGCCGCTGCAGCTCATGTTCTGCAGTGCCGGCACGCGCACGAGGGCGCTCTGACCGACTTTTATGCCAGACATCTCGTCTTCGGGCACGGCAATCTTTATCTTCACCTTATTAATACTTACCAGCTTTATCACGGGCATGCCGGGGGCGGCGTTCTGCCCTGCCTCGACAAGTTTCTCGGCCACGTATCCGCTGTATGGGGCATAAAGACGGCAGTCAGTCAGACTCTTGCGGGCAATGTTCTCGGTTGACACAGCCTGGCGCAGCTTGCTCTGCACTTCTATCCACTGCATCTCGGTGAGGCTTCCTTCGTCGTGCAGCTGCTTCATGCGCCTGAAGGCATCCTCAGCCTGCTCTCTCACGGCCTTGGCTGCATTGTAGGCATTGCGCACGCTGACAGGATCAACCTCGGCTATGAGGGCACCTTTCTTTACCATATCGCCCACAGACACATATACCTTTGTTACGGTTCCGCCCGAAGCAAAACTTAGAGCGGCATCGTCTGAGGCCTCTACCGTGCCCGAAAATTCCTGACTTCCACTTACGGGTACCGGCTCTGCCTTCTCTGTCTTCACCTTAACCGGCATCACCTCTCTCGCCTTTTCCTTGCCGGAGCATGATGCAAGAAGCACCACCGACAGCGCAAGGATTGCTAAATAACTTGCTTTGTTCATTTCCTTTGTATTTGTTCAAAAATTTTTTTGCAAAATTACGGATAAAGGCTTTTACTCTTGTGTTCTTATTTCCTAAACAAAAAATCCAAAAGTGGAGAATATGAACACTGCAAAGAATTTAGGAACACTATTATCTACTTTTAGATAGTTGCACTGTTTCAGTTAATACCTATCTTTGCAGCCGAAGAACAAATTTTGACGCAACTTATGACAGATAACGAACTTAAAGTAGACATCGAATCAATAATCAACGAAGCCCAGACCGACTATTACGACGGAGACATCGTGGTAATGGAAAGCCTAAAGAACATCCCCACGGACAACCCCTGTAAGCTTGAGTTGCTGATAGTTATATATTGTGCCAGAGGAAGAGTTGAGTGCTGCATCAACGACTCTTACCACAGACTTGAAAAAGGCAATATAATGATATGTCTGCCTAACTCGCTCGTAACCGACATAAATACATCAGACGACATCGATCTGAAGATTCTCGGACTCTCGAGCAAGGCTCTTTTCAGAAGTCTTGACCTCAGCAAAAACTTTTGGAACATCGTATTATACGCATCACATCACCCCGTGATAAGCCTCAACAGCGAAAAACAGATACTGATGAACAGATTCTACAGTCTGTTGCAGTTTAAGCTGGAAAGCATGGACGGGCTGTTTCACAGGGAAATAATGCGCTCGCTCTTTCAGTTTGCGTTCTATGAACTGGCCGAACTTATAGCATCATGCACAGACAATACTATATACAACGGGGTGATAAGGCAGGTCGACCTGCTGTTCAGGCGCTTCATGGAGCTGCTGGCCGAAAACGGAGGCATGGAGCGATCGGTGAGTGCGTATGCCGAAAAGCTGTGCATAACGCCCAAATATCTTTCGTCGCTGTCGAAAAAGGTCAGTGGAAGAACTGCGCTGAGCTGGATTCACCAGTTTACCATTGACGCGATAATAAAGAGACTGAGATACTCAAACATGACAATAAAGGAAATTTCGGACACGATGAACTTTCCTAACATATCATTCTTCGGCAAGTTTGTAAAGTCGCAGACAGGCATGTCGCCAAGCGAATACAGAAGAAACATGTACTCGTTTGACAGAAGACCTATAAGATGAAAAACGGATACTACACGCCTGACTTCATCATAGATCTCGGGGAAATGTGCAGGTCAAAGCAGCAGAAAGACTGCGGCTGAAAATATAAAAGACCTTACATCACATACAAAGAAAAACACAAAAAGACAACAGCGCGTCGCCGTGTGAACGGCAGGCGCGCTGTGTCCTTATATTCATTAGCCAACAAAAAAATCAGAATTTAACTGCCGAGAGTATCTTTCCCGTTGCTCCGGCCTTGCTGCTTACATATTGCGCAGCCTTGTCGCCGTCTGCCTTGCGGAGGCTGTCGTCGGCTATATAGCTGTTCATCAGGCTCTCAAACTGCTGATAGCCGTCAATCTGACGGCCGCCGCCCGATGCAAGCAGGTCTTGCGCTTCCTGGAAACGCTCGTTGTTAGGACCGAATATCACCGGTATGTTCCAAACCGCCGCCTCGAGCACATTGTGTATGCCGACACCGAAACCGCCGCCAACATACGACACATGGCCGTAGCCATAGATGCTGGAGAGCAGACCGAAACAGTCGATAATGAGAATCTTTGCATCGGCAACGCTCTCAGGAGTGACCTCGGTATACCTCACGGCCTTGCCCTTCAGCTTAGACAATATCTGCTGAAGATGGTCCTCGCCGATAACGTGCGGGGCAATAATAAGCTTCCAGTCGTCGCGGCCGTTGAAATATTTGATGAAGATGTCCTCATCGGGAGGCCAGCTGCTTCCGGCCACAAACACTTTATAGTCTTGTCTGAAGGCCTCAACTATAGGCAGACTCTTGGCCTGGCTCTTTATCTGCAGCACACGGTCGAAACGTGTGTCGCCCGTAATCTCAACCTCAGTGATGCCGAGCTTGGCTAACAGCTGTCTGCTGACTTCGTTCTGAACGAAGAAACGTGTGAAGCACTTAAGCACATTGCTGTAGGTGCGGCCATACCAGCGGAAGAACACCTGATTGGGCCTGAATATGCTGCTCACGCTGTAGACAGGCACATTGCGGCGCTTCAGTATGTGCAGATAGTTCCACCAGAACTCATACTTGATGAAGAAAGCCACTTCGGGATGCACCAGATTAAGGAATCTGCGCGCATTGAAATATGTGTCGAGCGGCAGGTAGCATATTATGTCGGCTCCCTCATAGTTCTTTCTGACCTCATATCCTGAGGGCGAGAAGAACGTAAGAAGAATCTTAAGCTCGGGATGCTCGCGGCGCAGGCGCTCCATGATGGGGCGGCCCTGCTCAAACTCTCCGAGCGACGCCGCATGGAACCACACATAGCGTGAGCCGGGGTCAACGCTGTTCCTTAGCACTCTGAAGGCCTCGCGCTCGCCCCGCCACATCTTCTTTACCTTATCGTTGAACAGGCTCATCACGGCCACGCCCAGCGTGTAAAGGCTGATAACAATTTCGTACACGGCTTATGCTTGTTTGTTAGGTCTATTTAAGCACCTCGATTGCACGGCGCAGACGGCGCAGCGTCTCTTCCTTGCCGAGGAAAGCAGAAATGTCGAACATGCCCGGACCCTTGCCTTCGCCCACAAGAGTAAGACGGAAAGCATTCATCACGTCGCCCAGCTTGTAGCCCTTGCTCTCAACCCAAGCCATGACGATGTGCTCCTGATTCTCGAGCGAGAAGTCGTCAATGCCCTCAAGCACCTCGGCAAGCTCGCCCATAACCTGAGCCGAATTTTCCTTCCAGCGCTTGCGCACGGTCTTCTCGTCATACTCTGTAGGAGGAATGAAGAAGAACGAGCAGAGCGGCCAAAGCTCCTTGACGAAGCTTACACGGTCTTTCATCATAGACACGACCTTGGTTATGCGCTCCATTGACTCGTCGATGCCGTTGCCTGCAACGATAGGCGCAAACAGCTTAGAAATTTCCTCATTGCTCTTGCGCAGGATGTATTCGTGATTGAACCAGATGCCCTTCTGATAGTCGAAACGCGCTCCGGCCTTGCTGCACTTCGTTATGTCGAACTGCTCAACAAGCTCGTCGAGAGTGAACATCTCCTGCTCTGTGCCCGGATTCCAGCCCAGCAGTGCAAGGAAGTTGATGACTGCCTCGGGGAAATATCCCTGCTCGCGGAAGCCGTTAGACACCTCGCCTGTCTTAGGATCGTGCCACTCCAGCGGGAACACGGGGAAGCCCAGGCGGTCGCCGTCGCGCTTGCTCAGCTTGCCCTTTCCGTCCGGTTTGAGCAGCAGAGGCAGATGCGCAAAGCGCGGCATAGTGTCTTCCCAGCCGAAGGCTCTGTAAAGAAGCACGTGCAGCGGTGCGCTCGGCAGCCACTCCTCGCCACGGATAACGTGGCTGATCTCCATCAGGTGGTCGTCAACAATGTTTGCAAGGTGATATGTAGGAAGTTCGTCGGCGCTCTTATAAAGAACCTTGTCGTCAAGAATATCGCTCTTTATAACAACGTCGCCGCGTATCATGTCGTTAACGTGAACGTCCTCGCCCGGCTCAATCTTGAAGCGCACTACATACTGGTTGCCGTCGGCTATCAGTCTTTCAACCTCTTCGGCCGGCAATGTGAGCGAGTTGCGCATCATCATTCGCGTATGGGCATCATACTGGAAGTTCTTTATCTCCTGGCGTTTTGCCTCAAGCTCCTCGGGCGTATCGAAGGCAATGTATGCCTTGCCGGCATCGAGCAGCTGGTCGACATATTTTCTGTATATCGCACGACGCTCGCTCTGACGGTAAGGACCATGTTCGCCGCCGAAGCTGACACCCTCGTCAAACTTGATGCCAAGCCATCTGAACGACTCTATGATATACTCCTCTGCGCCCGGAACAAAACGGTTTGAGTCTGTATCTTCTATTCTGAAAACGAAATCGCCGCCATGCTGACGGGCGAAAAGATAATTATACAATGCGGTACGTACGCCGCCTATATGCAACGCCCCGGTAGGACTTGGTGCAAAGCGCACCCTTACTTTTCTTTCTGCCATTTATTAATGAAGATAAGATAAATTTTGTGCAAAATTACAACTTTTTTAGCAAAGTGGCGTATTTTTTTATTATTTTCGCAGTGTAAAGCATTTAATACGAATAGAAATGGGCAAATTCAACAAAACTGACAAACATTATTTCAGAAACATCCTGACACGAGTGTCGCTGGTGGTTACGGCCGTGATCATCATCGTGGGCTTCCTTCCGCGCAACAGCGGACCGCAGTTCAGATACGACATAGGCAAGCCGTGGATGTACAGTTCGCTGATAGCCAAGTTCGACTTTCCTATCTACAAGACCGACGAGGCCATTAAGGGAGAGCAAGACAGCATAATAAAGGCATTTGAGCCTTACTACAACTATAACACGGCTGTAGAGAAGGAGCAGATCGGCAAGTTTCTGAGCAAATACAAGGAGGGCATACCCGGACTGCCATACAACTATGTTACGACCATTGCCGACAGGCTTCACCGTCTGTATCAGGCAGGAATCATGGACACGCCCGAATACTCAGAGATAAGCAAGGACACCACAAGCACCATAAGGATTGTGAGCGGCAAGAAGGCCACCAACGCCGAAATAATGTGCATCTACTCGACGATGACGGCCTATGAACAGCTGTTCACCGACCAGAAGCTGGCCGAACAGCGGCAGATACTGCAGAAATGCAACCTGAACGAATATATACAGCCTAACCTCAACTATGACGAGGAGCGCAGCGAGACCGAGAAGGCCGACCTGCTCAGCACGATACCGCTGGCAAGCGGAATGGTGCTCAGCGGACAGAAGATAATAGACCGCGGCGAAATTGTGGACGACCACACGTACAGGGTGCTCAACTCGTTTGAGAAGGAGACGCAGAGGCGCAGCGCAACGGTGAGCGCCATACCGTCGACAATAGCCGGACAGATACTCTTCGTGGCCACGCTCATAATGCTGTTCACCACGTATCTCGGCCTGTTCCGCAAGGACTACTTTGAAAAGCCGCGCAGCATCACCATGCTCTACACGATGATAACGCTGTTTCCGATACTCGTGTCGGTGATGATGAGCCACAGCATACTGAACGTCTACGTGCTGCCGTTCACCATAGCACCGATATTCATACGCGTGTTCATGGACTCGCGAACGGCCTTCATATCGCACGTAACGATGATTCTGATATGTGCCGCCGCCGTGAAATATCAGTATGAGTTCATCATCGTGCAGCTTGTGGCGGGCCTCGTGGCCATCTATTCGCTGCGCGAACTGTCGCAGAGGGCGCAGCTGTTCAAGACGGCCGTGCTCGTGACGATAGGCAGCAGCGCCATGTACTTCGCGCTACAGCTGATGCAGGACAACAACATCACGTCGATGGACCACAGCATGTATAAATACTTTATCGTGAACGGCGTGCTGCTGCTCTTTGCCTACCCGATGATGCTCATCATCGAGAAGGCGTTCGGGTTCATCTCAAACGTTACGCTCATTGAGCTGTCAAACACCAGCAAGGACCTGCTGCGCCAGCTCAGCGAGGTGGCTCCGGGCACATTCCAGCACTCTGTCATGGTGAGCAACCTTGCCGCCGAGATAGCCAACAAGATCGGAGCTAAGGCGCAGCTCGTGAGAACAGGAGCCATGTATCACGACATAGGAAAGATGAAGAACCCGGCCTTCTTCACCGAAAACCAGGTGGGCACCAACCCGCTCGACAAGATGCCGCGTATAGAGGCGGCACAGATCGTGATAAGCCACGTAACCGAAGGACTGAAGATGGCTGAGAAGTTTAATCTGCCGAGCATAATCAAGGACTTTATAAACACTCACCACGGAAGCGGCAAGACAAAGTATTTCTACATATCGTACAAGAACGAACACCCCGACGAACCCGTGGACGACTCGCTCTTCACATATCCGGGCCCCGACCCGTTCACGCGCGAACAGGCCATACTGATGATGGCCGACACGGTGGAGGCTGCATCGAGATCGCTGCCTGAATACACCGAGGAGAGCATATCCAACCTGGTGAACAGGCTCATAGACCAGCAGGTGAGCGAGGGATACTTTGTCTACTGCCCGATAACCTTCCACGACATAGCCGTGGCAAAACAGGTGCTGACGGAGCGACTGAAGTCGATATACCACACGCGCACAAGCTATCCGGAACTGGCAAAGAAAAACAACAAGACCGAAAACACGCAGCCCGCAAAGCAATAAGGGCCGACGGCACAGCTGAAAAAGGTCGCCAACGCTGTTGTAGATGCAGCGCCGGCGACCTTTTATTTATGCACGTGTATGACACAAAAACTTGCACACATCTATATATTTGTGCATTAACATACCGCTATCTTGTTAATAAAAATTAAACAAAAGACCGCATTTTAGGAAATAAAGAACAAGAATGATACCTTTGCAGCCAATTTATTTAAGGTTATTAAAGATGAATAAAACAAAATTAATCTGCGCAGCTCTTGCACTGTCAGCAGCCGCAACGGCCAGCGCAGGCGGTATTCTTACTAACACCAATCAGAACATTGCTTTCCTGCGAAATCCGGCTCAGGATGCCGTGATCGGCATTGCCGGCGTGTACAGCAACCCTGCCGGAGTGGCGTTTATGAACAACGGATTCCATCTGTCGCTCAACATCCAGAACGCTCACCAGACGCGTGAGATAACCTCAACGTTCGCTCCGTTTGCCTATGGAGCCAAGAACTTCGGCAACACCACCAAGACTTTCAAGGGCGAGGCCAACGCCCCAATCATACCATCGATACAGGCGGCATACAACAAGAACAACTGGAGCTTCCAGTTTAACTTCGCCATCACGGGCGGAGGCGGCAAGTGTGTGTTCGACGACGGCCTGTCGTCGTTTGAGGGCAACATAGCCCTGCTGCCGCTGCTGTCGCAGAACCTCGACGTGCTGACAAACGAACTCGGACTGGGCTCGCTGGGACTGCCCACGGTGTCGCAGTATGACATGGACACATACATGCGCGGACGCCAATACTACTACGGCTTTACGCTCGGAGCGGCACGCAAGCTGAACGACCACTGGTCGGTGTATCTGGGAGCACGTGTGCTATACGGCAACTCTAACTATTACGGCTACGTGAAGAACATCAAGGCCAACATAAACGGCGAGATGGTAAGCGCACCCGAAACGTTCAAGAACCTCTCGGCACAGGCTGCCGTGGCTGTGGGCACATACACAGAGATGGCCAACATGTATCAGCAGGCAGGCGACATGGCCAACGCAGCCAAATATGCACAGCTGGCAAAGGACTATAAGGTGAAGGCCGTGATGCTGGGTGCGCTCGGCTCTGCCACAGAGGACGTAACGCTTAACTGCGACCAGACCGGATGGGGCATCGCGCCGATAATCGGTGTTGACTATAAGACGGGCGACTTTAACTTTGCCGCAAAGTATGAATTCAAGACGCGCATGCGCCTGAAGAACCGCTCTGCCAACAGCGAGAGCGCCAAGAACCTGGAGCAGCTCAACCGCTATACCGACGGAATAGAGGTGGCTGAAGACTCGCCGGCTCTGCTGACGCTGGGCGCACAGTGGTCGCCGCTGCAGCAGCTGCGCATCTCTGCCGGATGGCACCACTACTTTGACACTGACGCAAAGCAGTTTGACAACCACCAGGACAAGCTCGGAGGCAACACCAACGAGTATCTCTTCGGTGCAGAGTATGACATCAACAAGAGAGTGCAGGTGAGCGCCGGAGCGCAGTTTACGGAGTATGACTTCACCGACAGCTACATGGAGGACATCAGCTTCAACGTAAGCTCTTGCTCTGTGGGCCTGGGCGTGGGCATTAAGCTGACCGAGAAGATGAAGCTCAACCTGGCTTACTTCCAGACATTCTACAAGGACTACAAGCGCGAGACCAACGACTACTACAACATCTCCGGACTGGCCGGAAAGGTTATCGGCAACGTGGCCAACGAGCTGCTGGGCCCGGAGGCTGCACAGGTGGCCGTAGACAAGACCACGGCACTGCTGACCACGCCTGACCCGTCGACAGGAAAGAGCATGCTTTACGGCGCCGACACGTTCACACGCACCAACCGTGTGTTCGGCATCGGACTTGACATCGACTTTTAATTCCTACGCAATGTAATGCAGCTGATTATCAGTGCGTTACGAGCATCATAATCTTACTTTTGCAAAAGGCCGCCTTTTATCGTCTAAAAGGTGGCCTTTTACGTTGCAATATGTGGCCTTTTACGTTGCAATGAGGGTGTGTCAAAATTAAAAGGACTACTCCTCAAAGTTACAGATTATAACTGTAATATTTAAAAGGGTCGTATTAAACTCTGTATTGAGTAATGATACGGCCCTTTCTTTAGCCTTTTAGAATACTCAAATTTCAAATTATAAGTTCATGTTTTCAAAAAATGAGTTTTGACACACCCTCATTGGAAATACATATATAATCAACCATTTTTTCAGCGGCAACAGCAGGCTCTGCAGCCGGTTAAGAATGACATGGTTAGATGGGCAACATCGAGATCGCAGCCTGAATACGCAGAGGAGAGAATATCTACTTGTAAACGAACAGATTAATCAATAGGTGAGTACAGGATTCCTTGTCTACTGCACAATAACATTCCAAAACATTGCAGTGACTAAGCAAGTGCAGACCATATAGCAGAAAGAAACCTACAACATTAAGACAAGCTATCCAGAACAGAAAAAGGAAAAATATAAAAACAGCTACAACATTAACAAAATAAGATGAAGATTTATTAAAGGATAACTTATATCTTCATCTTATTTTCATTATGCTATTTCATATTAAACCTGATAGAAACATTCATAATTCCACACCAAATCTTCAGGGGCGCACGGAAAATACTTATTTATACTCATTCCAGCTGTATTAGTAATAATTTTCAAAACATAAGTAACACCTTCAAACACGCCATCTCCATCATCTTGATATTCCCCAGGAATCCAACCACGAACCGCATTATCATTATAAGGATTATCTGTCTTTTTTCCCATATCATTTAATGATGCATCTGGATCTTTCGGTAATATTTTTGCTTTGGGTTTATAAGAAGACAATGTTTTATATACACGCAAAACATCAACTATATAAATAGATTGAGGCAATCCTAATGTACGTAATGCTTCACCACTATATTTGTTTGTTAGATTTATCGTCTGATTATGCATTGAATATTCTATTCTATCATATCCTATATCCGACATTACTTTATAATCATAAACATATGGAGATATTTCTGATTTTTTTTCAACCGCAGCTAGAGGCATAATAGTATTAAAAAATGCAACCGAATCAGGAATTACTACTTGTTCATTTCCAGTGTCAAACATACTTACATCATCAGCATTTTCAACCTTTACATTTGCAGACAGCAATAATTCATCACTTTCATCAGTATTACAGGAAAGGAACAAACAACTTGATAAAAAAAAATAAGACAAAATTCTTTTCATAATCAATATTTTATTTAAAATTATTAAATAAGTCATTTTTTGTAAACCAACAAAAATGCCAAACTAAAGAATCTGGCTCGCATGGAACATACCGGTTGACCGCAACACCATCCTCATCATATCCAATAAAGAATATTATCGTATAGCACCCGAATTTATAGCCATCACTCACATTTGCCTGAAAACCTAATGTTCCGTAAGATCCATCTGGCAATATCCCAAAAAATCCCATATTGGTTGCACTTGGCACATAGCAAGCAACGTATTCATTTTCCAAACATTGGATAGGTTCCTGATAATAATAATCTTTTCTAAGATAATACATTTTTTTACTATCCAATCCGCGCGTTTCAATCCACTCGCCAAACTTGGCCTTGAACCATACTTTTTCCATCTTAATATCAGAAAAACCTTTAAGTACGCCGATGTCATCAGGATTTATAGGTACGGATTGTTCGGGTTGGAAATCACCACTTATAAAATTCAACAAGGTATCTTCATATACAATTATGCTTTCGCCATTTTGCATTTTTACTGTATTCGTTGAAACAGTTAACACTTCGTTATCTTCATTATCACAACTTACAATAGACAAAGACAACGCCACTACCAAATAAGCTAACAAACGTTTCATTTTACATGATAATTAATATATTGCAAAGATATATAAACATGACAAATAAAAGAAAGAAACAATCATCTAATTTATAGGCACTACACATTTTAACAAGGATTAACAAAAAGTTATAATGGATCTACATCGAAGTAAATGCTCACCGACTTATACTTGTCATCTTTCAAAACAAGATTTTTACTGCGATTAAGATATAGGCGCACCTTGGCAAGGTCGATGCCGTTTTCGAGCTTCAGCATAATCTTGCGTATGTTGAGCGTCTTCACCTTCGACACCGAAGGCTTGTCGGGACCGAGCACACGGCTGCCGAACCAGCCGCGCAGTATGTCGCCGAGACGCATGGAAGCGGAGGCCACCACGGCGTCGTCGCGATGCTTCAGAAAGACATATATCAGATGACAGAACGGCGGATAGCAGAACGCCTGGCGCTCATCGAGCTGGTCGGCAAACAGCCCTTCGCAGTCGTTGCGCACCACCTGCGTTATGACAGGCAGCTGCGGACTCTTGGTCTGCAGTATCACGAGGCCCTGCTTGCCCTTGCGCCCGGCGCGTCCGGCCACCTGCGCCATCATCATGAAGGCATGCTCGTAGGCACGGAAGTCGGGATAGTTGAGCATGCTGTCGGCATTCAATATGCCTACCACGCTCACCTTGTCGAAGTCGAGGCCCTTGCTCACCATCTGCGTGCCTATCAGAATGTCGGTCTTATGCGCCGAGAAGTCGCTTATCAGCCTCTCATAGGCGTTGCGCGTGCGGGTGGTGTCAAGGTCCATGCGGGCCACGCGGGCGTCGGGAAACAGCTCCATCACGTAGTCTTCCACCTTCTCCGTGCCATATCCGCGCCCACGCAGGTTGCGGCTTCCGCAGCAGGGGCACACCTCGGGCACAGTGTATGTCGTGCCGCAATAGTGGCACGTAAGCTGTCCGAGGCTCTTATGGTATGTGAGCGACACGTCGCACTTGTCGCAGTGTGGCACCCATCCGCATTCGCGACACTCTATCATCGGCGCGAAGCCGCGGCGGTTCTGAAACAGTATGGCCTGCTCGCCGTTGTCCAAGGCCTTGCGCACGGCTGCCATCAGGCGGGGCGAGAACGGACCGCTCATCATCTTGCGGCGCTGCAGGTCTTTAATGTCCACCACCTCAATCTCGGGCAGGCGTATGTCGTTATAACGCTGCATAAGGCTCACCAGGCCAAACTTGCCCGTATGGGCGTTGTTCCAGCTCTCGAGCGAAGGCGTGGCAGAGCCGAGCAGCACCTTTGCACCAAACTTGCGCGCAAGCATTATGGCCACGCTGCGGGCATGATAGCGCGGGGCGGGGTCTTGCTGCTTGAACGACGTCTCGTGCTCCTCGTCGATGATGACAAGGCCGAGATTGGTGAACGGCAGGAGAACGGCCGAGCGCGCACCGAGTATCACGTCGTAGGGAGCTGCAGACAGCTGCTTCTTCCATATCTCCACGCGCTCGGCGTCGGAATACTTTGAATGGTATATGCCGAGGCGGTTGCCGAACACGCGCTGAAGGCGCTGGCGTATCTGCACGGTGAGCGCTATCTCGGGCAGCAGATAGAGCACCTGCTGCCGGCGTTCGATGGCCTGACGGATAAGATGTATGTAGATTTCAGTCTTGCCGCTCGACGTTACGCCGTGGAGCAGCACCACGTTTTTTTTCAGAAAGCTGAAAACTATATTGTTGTAGGCCGTCTGCTGAGCCTCGTTGAGCGGCTTTATCAGCTCGGGATGCGGCTCTCCGGCATTGTTCAGCCGGCCTATCTCGCGCTCGTAGGTGTTCAGGAATTTTCTTACGACAAGATTTCTGAACACTGCCGAAGTGCAGTGTGTCTCGTTCATAAGCTCGTCGCGGCTCACCTCAGCCACGGGTTCGGCACATGTGTCGCCGCTTATGGTGTCCCAGTGAGAGAGCGTGAGGAATGTCTCAAACACCTTAAGCTGGGCCGTAGCACGCTTCAGCACGTCGAGAGCCACACGTATGGCGCGCTCGCTGTGATATTCGGGCGCAAGCGACACATAGGTCTCGGTCTTTGCCGTGTATCCGTCCTCGCTCTTGAGTCCCGACGGCAGGGCAGCATTCATCACGTCGCCAACAGACGACAGATAGTAGTCGGCCATCCATCGCCACAGCTCAAGCTGCACGGCATTGACCACGGGAGCGTCGTCCATCACGGTAGATATGTCCTTAACATTGAAGTCGGGCTTGTTGTTGTGTGTCCTCACCACCAGCCCCACGTATGTCTTGCTCTTGCCAAACGGCACGAGCACCCTTATGCCCTGCCCCACGCGTCCGGCAAGACTGTCGGGCACAGAGTAGGTGAACAGGCTGTCGAGCGGCAGCGGAAGTATGATATCTGCGTAAGTCATCTGTTGTGCAAAAATACAGAATTATGCCCAAATGCACAAAAGATGAAAGTGCTTGTTTGCACAAAAACCATAAATGGCGGAATAAAGAGGAACAAAAAAAGGAGACATTTCATGCCGACGCAGAAATGTCTCCAATGGAATTATTCTATGCTTTTAAAGAATTTGCCCGGATCAGAAATAGTAGGCAGCAGAAATCTGCCATGTGTTTGAACGGCCGCGCAGCACGCTCTCAGCACCGTCGAGAACGGTTATCTCGCCTGTCTTGCCGCAAACGATGTTATAGTTGGCACCAACCTGCAGATGGCCTAACAGCATTACGCCGGCACCAACGTTGACACTGAAGTTAGAGGTGTTGAGTCTCCATTCTGCCACGTCCTTATACAGGCTCTGGTTCTTGTCGCCGACGTTGAATCCAAACTGAGGTCCGGCTGCGAGATAAACGGCAGCAAGGCTTCCCAGACCGATGTCGTAACGGAGGTTGATAGGAATATTGATTGACTTCTGCTTCAGTCTTGTTGACACCAGAGTGTTGTCGTCTGCCTCAACATTAACCTCGCCTTCACGCTGGTCGTAGAGCGCAGAAGCATCGATGCCAAGGCCTACGATGGGGAGTGTGAACTTGATAGTCGGACCGATGAAGAATCCGGTGCGGTTTGATGTCTCGAATACATCATTACTGAGCGACATGTCTGTGATGTTAAGACCACCCTTGATACCAAACTTCAGCTGTGCGTTTGCCGGCACGGCGAAATAGGTTGCCGCTACAAGAACAATCAGTGTAAATAACTTTTTCATAAGCTTTCATTTTAAGTGTTTATAAAATTGGCTGCCCCGTCGTGGGGCAGTCGTTATCTTGTATTATATCAGTGTCTCTGTCTGCGCACCGTAACGCGTGCTGCTGATGATGAGCCTGAAGAGCTCTTGCTCGACGAACGGCTCTTCTTCACCGTTGTAGACGAGCGGCGGTTCTTCTTCACCTTCTTGCCCTTCACCTTCACTTCGGCCTTTGCAATGCTGTCGAGCGAGTCCTTGCGTGCCTGGTCGCCCCAGATGTTTTTCTCGAAGGCGGCAAGCTCGCCCTCAATGCGCTTCTGCTCCTTGATCATGGCAGAGTCGGTGTGGCAATACTGGCTGAGTGTCTTGCCAAGCATGTTCGTGGTCTTGTATATCTTGCCCTTATACATGTTGCGCGTAAAATAGTCGTCCATGCTCATCGTGGCGGCATTGTTGAGGTTGCTCGTCATTATTATCTGCTTGCTCAGATAAGGAGCCAGGTCGTCGTATTTCACCCAGAAAAGCGGATACTTCTGTGCTCCGTCGCCGAAGTCGTCCTCACGCGACATAATAGGACACAGCGCCAAGACCTTTGTATGGAAGGTGGCAGAAGCCTGGTCGTAATATGCGCTCTCCTTTACATAGAACGACTTAACCTCGCGCGACGGAATGTCGCTGTTGTCCAGACGCACGCGGCCTCCGTTGCGTTCGTAGTATATGTGATAGTTGTCGAGAAAGGCCAGGGGCTTTACACGGGCTGAATCGGTGAACACCTCGTTGCCGTCCAGACGGTACTCATATGCCTTTATGTCGCCACGCATCATCAGCTTGAAGATGTATGTGAACAGGTTCATCTGCGAACCTACAGGCTCTACCGGATAATAAAGACCGGCATTGGCGTCCTCCTCGAGATTGATCTCACGGTAAATGTCGCGGCGCCACACCACATCCTCAGACATGCGGGCAGCCGTCGGATAAGAGATGCGGGCACGGGTGGTAAGCGTCTGTGCGTTCGACTCGTTTTTCTGCTGCTGTTGTCTGCGGCGCGCCGCCGGCTGTGCAGACGCCTCTGCCATGCATGCTGCCAGCAAAAGCAGCACTGCGCACACACGCAAGGTGGGTCCGCCAGCCACCGTCTTGTGGCCATTTGCTATCTTCTTAAAGAACATGAATCTTGTCATACTTATGTTTTTATTTTTATCTCAGCCCGGGTCTGCTGTCCGGCCTCGGGCAAGAGAACTATTTCACAATAACTTCCATTGTCGACGGCAGCGTGCGCTTAATTCCGTCGGGACCTACGGCTGTGATGCGGGTGATATAGAACCGCTTGTTGCGCGACAGTCCGCGGAAGGTCTCCCGCTGGCGTTGCGTGAACGAATCGCCATTAGAAACCATTGGCACAGCGTTACCCATGTTGTCGTAGAACACGGTCTCAAAACTCAGCACCTTGAACGGAATGTCGAGCAGTCCGTCGTCAATGGCTGCCTTGATGCCTCCTACCGACATGAGCGAAGCCTTGGCCAAGCCGCCCGTACGGAAACGGTTGTCGCCGATGGCGATGTATGGTGTAGGATCAGGAAGCTTGCGCACATGGAACGTAAACTGGCCTACAGGCTTGGCGCTGCCTGTCTGCAGCGACATTACGTTTATCGTTACATCCTTTCCTACGGCTGTCGGACGGGCTATATACTTGCCCGGACCCACTGGCTGAAGCGTGCCGCCGCTCATCGATGCCGATACTTTGTTGAGCGGAACGCCCGGGATGCTTATGCTGATAGGATTGCTGTAGCCTGCATAAAGCACATTCATGAGGTCGGCAGAAACCGTTGCGCTGGGGTCAACCACGGTGTACTTCTGTGAGAAATCACGGCGAATCACATCGCCGCTGCCGTTGCGCATTGTGATATAACCAGTGAGATTAAAGTCGCCGGTGCGTCCGGTTACAATCTCATAGGTATTGTTGCGCAGGTTCATCTGCCTTCCGCCGATGTATATCTGTGGCTGCTGCGTAGTGTCTACAGCTGCCATCACGATCTGAGCCGAGAACTTGTCGCCGCGCACTATCGTCTGTGCATTGGGTATCACGAAAGCACTTAGCTTGTTGACGCGTATGTCTTTCATGTCGATATTGGCCACAAGAGTGTGCAACACCTCGCCTTCTGCATAGCGGACATCGCTCTGCAGCTTGGTCAGAAGCGTAACAGCCGCAGCCACAGGCATATCCTCGAACATGTATTCCTGCCAGTTTTTACCCATCGTCCGCGCGTTCTTGGGCAATGTCGTGGTAAGATTGCTGGCTATGATTGCTTTCTGACGCTCGTCGGTAACCATCTTCAGGATGCGCTCACGGAATGAGTTGATGGCGTTGAAGAGCTGTTCGCCCTTGCCCGAAGCAGGCGAAAGCATTATCTGGTTGGCAGCTTCGAGGTTTTCTTTGTTCTTTATATTAAGCACGTCGCCTTTTTCTCCGTCAGCCTCTTTCACAATAGCCTCCTTCAGCTGCTGTGCAAAGTTGAACAGCGAGTCGCTCATCTGCTTGACGGCAGTGGCCTTCTCAAACCATGCCTTCACTTTCTGAGGGTTTGATTTCATCTGAGTCTCGAAGTCGCCATAAAGCGATTCGTTCTCTGACGAAGCGTTTGAGGTGGTGCGGTGAAGGCTCTCCTCCACAATAGAGAAGCCCTCGAGCACTTCGGTCGAGACGTTAAGCGCAAGCATGGCCATGAGGACGACATACATAAGGTTTATCATCTTCTGGCGTGGAGATACCGGTCTTTTCTTTATTGCCATTGCCTTGTGTTTTTATACTTCTGCGTTGTTTCCGTTGTTTGTTGCTGCGCGCATGTTTACGGTCATGGCCTCTATCATGCGGGCATAAATCTTGTTAAGCTGTTCTATCTGTGAAGCCATCTTGCGCGACTGCTCGTTTATCTGGTCGATAGTGCCGATCTGAGAGCTTGCGCCCTTAAGCTGCATCTCGTAAACCTTGCATATACCGGTGAGAGTGCGGTTGAGATTTTCCATCTCCTCTGAGTCGCGTGTAAGACGTGCGCTCTGCTCCGACACCTTGGCCAGCATATCTGTAAGTTTCTTGAGTTCTTCAACATAGTTGCTTGTGGCTTCTTCCATCTCAGGCGATACCTGCTGCTGGGCTGTTATCCAGCCTGTAGAAGGCTGCTGAGCGGGCATTCCCTGCGGAGCAGTTCCTGCTGCAGCGGCATATGGCTGGCCTGCAACGAACTCGCCACCGGCAGACGACTGGTCTCCGGCTGACGGCTGAACGCTGTCGTCAGAAGAAGCAACAGCTGCCGAAGCAGGCTGCGGCTGAGCACCGCCACCATTGATATAAACCACATTTCCGCCCTGAACTCCACCACCGGCAACACGCGGAGCAGCCGCCGGAGAGTCAAATCCGTCGGCATCAGCCATGTCAAGTTCTTCGTCGCCATACTCTTCCTCAGCAATATGAGTGGGTATTTCCTTGCCTATGGCAGTCTTGTCGAAAGGACGGTCGAAGGCCGAAATGAAGAACACTATAACCTCAGTGCCCATACCGAAATACAACATGATGTTGGCTCCGGGAAGGTGAGTGAGCTTGAACAATGTACCAAGGATAACGATAGACGCACCCCAACTGTAAGCGTAGTTCAGGAACGTTTGTCCCGGTACGCTGTCGAGCCACCTCTGCAGGCGGTAGATGATATTATATTTGCTGTATTCTGTCATGTCTTACTTCTTTTTCTGTTTTGAACTTGTTGTGCTTGCCAGACTTCTGACACAGCGGAAACCGATGTAGCAACGGGGCTGATTCTGATACTCCCATGTACGCCATGCCGAACGTATGTACGACTCGGGGTCTTTCCATGAACCTCCGCGCACGCTCTTCTTCTTGAGCTTGTAGGGGTCTTCCTTGGCTGCGTTGTAGCGCAGCTCGGGGTTAAGGTCGTTCATGGCGTCGATACCTGCCTCGGTATATGTGGTGCTGGTCCACTCCGCCACGTTGCCCGCCATGTCGAACAATCCGTTTGAATTAGACGAGAAGATGCCCACACGGCTGGTTATGAGATTGCCGTCTTCGGTGTAGTTGCCGCGGTCGGGCTTGAAGCTGGCAAAGAAACAGCCCTTGTCATTCTTAACGTCTACAGTCTCCCAGGGGAACTCTGTGCCTTCCTTACCGCGTGCGGCATACTCCCACTCGGCCTCTGTGGGCAGGCGATAGCGCTGTATGTAGCGTGCCTCGCCGCCAAGACCCTTGAGCAGATAGTCGGTGCGCCATGCGCAGAACGCGTTGGCCTGCTCCCATGTTACGCCCACAACGGGATAGTCGTTATATGTAGGACTGCTGAAATAAAGGCGCATATAGGTCTCGTTGTCAGAGTTGACAAAGTCGTTGACCCAGCATGTTGTGTCAGGATATACGTTGACGATGTATGTGTTGAGGAAGTCCCACGGGCCGCTGAGAGGGCGGTCGATGGTCTGTCTTACGATGCGTCCTTCGTCGTCGATGTAAGCAGTGTCCTTTGAAATCATCACCACTTCGTCGGGATTAACCGGTATGTCGGTGTTTAGGTTGCGCTCAGCAGGATTAAGTCTGTTGCGGCGCAGCGCAGCGGCTGTATAGTCGTAGACCTCATAACGGTAGTTCATCTGGCTGGCGTCGAGCATCTTCTCTCCTGTAACGGGATTTGTAACGTAGAGACTCTCGATGGCTCTCAGCTCGTCCTCGTTGGGCTTGCGCGGCAACGGTTTCTTCCAGTTGAGGTGCGGGGTTACGGGGTCGCCGTTCTTGTCTTCGGTTATCATGTAGCTCTCGTCGCCGCCATAAGACGGGTCGGCAAGACGAGTGCGCAGGATAGAGTCGCGCACCCAGAACACAAACTGCTTGTACTCAGAGTTTGTAACCTCGGTTTCGTCCATCCAGAAACCGTCAACCGATATTTCCTTTACCGGAGTCTGCTTTCCCCACAGGCTGTCTTCTTTCTCCATACCCATCTTGAGGAAGCCTCGCTTTATAAGTGTCATTCCGTAAGGCGTAGGCTCGGTGAAGGCACGCCCGCCTACTCCTACCACCTCGCCTCCGCGTCCTACCGATGCGGAGCGTCCGCCGAAGCATGCAGAGAGCGTGGTGAGCACTATCACGCCAAGGGCAATTATTGTATTTATCTTTTTCATATCTTATAATATTCTCACGCTTTTATGTTTATTCTTTCCTTTTTTATAAAGGTTGAGTGTAGTCTGATATCCGATGAAAAGCTCGTGGCTGCCGTTGCCCATGTTGATGGCCGAGGTGTACACCTCATAGCTGTAGCCTATGTTGATGCCGTGGAAGCTGCCGCCCACCAGCACCGTAACCGAGTTTGTGGGGCTGTAAGACACGCCCCCGTAGAGCATCTTCTTGTCGTTTGTATAGACCAGCCGGCCCGACACGTCGCCTCTCCAGGCCACCCCGTCGGTGCGCAGCAGCACAGACGGATGTATTGTAAGAAACGGATTTCTTAGTTTAATATTGTATCCGCCGGTCAAATAAAATGTAGGATCTATCTGCAATTCGTTTGTTTCGCCCAGTTCAACCAGCGGAGCGGTGAGGTGCTGGGCCGACACGCCCACATACCAGGGGCCGTGCGTGTAATAAAGTCCGAAACCCACGTCGAAGGCGCTTCCGTTGACGTCTGATGTGGTGAAGGCCGGGTCGCTCGAGTCTTCAATGTCGAGCTTCGAGCCGTCGAAGCCCTCGCTGAGCAGCCCCAGCTGTACGCCCGCACTTATCATTCCGCCGAAGAGCTTGTGCTTGTAGGCATACTGCAGCGCCAGGCGCTGGTGTGTGAACAGACCTATCTGGTCGTTGAAGAGCGAGAGGCCCACGCCGTGATAGTTCTTAAGGAAATACAGCGGCATGTCGGCGCCCACGTACATTGAGCGCGGATTGTTCTCGAATCCTGCAAAGCTGAGGGCATACACCGCCGCAATGTTTAGCTTTGAGGCCTTGCCCACCGAGCCCGGGTTATAGTAAGGCTCAAGGTCCCAGTAGTGACTGAAAGACGCGTCATACTGCGCGCTGACCCTTGCCGAGGCCAGCATCATCACTGTTAATATGGTTAAAAGACGTATTCGCACGACAATATAACGCAAGTCATGCAATTTTATTGTATGCAAAAGGGCGGCTCTTTTTCTCTGAGCTGCCCTTTTTTATCAAATTAAATCAATATTCGTCTTCATTAAACAAGAAATCCTCCTTGGTAGGATAGTCTGGCCATATATCCTCGATGCTCTCGTAAACATCGCCCTCGTCTTCTATTTCCTGCAGATTTTCCAGCACTTCCAGAGGAGCACCCGAGCGGACTGCATAGTCGATTAACTCGTCTTTTGTTGCGGGCCACGGTGCATCTTCGAGTTTTGAAGCTAATTCAAGTGTCCAATACATAACCTTTAAAATTTACGTTTTTAATCACCCACAAAAGTACTATATTTTTTCTTATTTGCAAGGTTTCTTCCAGATTTTTTCTCTCACTCCGTAAATAAAGTTTAATTTTCTCGCCAATACGAAAAGATAATCCGACAAACGGTTCACATACTGCAGCACCTCGGGGTCGAGCTCGGTCATCTCGTTGAGCTTGAATATGCGGCGCTCTGCCCTGCGGCACACCGTGCGGCACACGTGGGCAAGGGCTGCTCCGTGTGATCCTCCGGGCAGGATGAACGTTGTCTGCGGAGGTATGTTGGCCGTGATGATGTCAATCTCCTCCTCGACGGCTGTAACTTCTTCCGGATTAAGCGTGTACGACGGCGCAAGGGCTGTCTGTGTCTTGTCGGTGGCCAGATACGAGCATACGGTAAAGAGGTTGCGCTGTATTCTGTAGATAAATTCCTTGTCCTCGCCATCCTTCAAGAAAGAAGCCAGCATGCCGAGATGGGCGCTGAGCTCGTCGACAGTGCCGTAGGCCTCAATGCGTGCGTTTGTTTTCTCTACTCTGACACCTCCCACCAAGCTTGTGGTGCCTTTATCGCCGGTCTTTGTATATACCTTCGTCATCTTCATAGCCATAATGGATTTAAAAGTTAATTATGTAATTTTGTTTATAACGTTTCTCGTCGAAAAACACAAGTCCGCAGTAATACAGGTCGAACGTAACCACGCCGGGCTCATCGCTCACTATGCGCCGCCATATGCCGCGCGCATTGCTGTCGGAATGTATGCCGTGAACCATCACCGCCGAACCGGCACGGGCCGCACTGCATATAGAGGCCAGCTGATCGGCAAGCCCGCTGCAGGGAACGAGCCTTGCCACGAAGCGGCCGCCGCAGCCGCCAATCATGTCGGAAAGGCGCACGGGCGACAAGGCCGAACTGACGCTCTCGATGCGCGCCTTGCGGCATCCGGCACCGAAATATGCGCCGTAAGCACCGCCGGCATCGTCGAAGTTGACAACAAGCGAGGGCTGCACGCTGTTGGCAAGCCTGAGGCACAACTCGCACATCTTGCGCTCCACCACGCCCAGGCCGGGATAGCTCAGCGCCAGGTCGTCGTAGGCGTAATAGGGATAATGCTCGTTGATGACATAGCGCACCATGCGGTAGGCCCACGGCGACTGCACGCCAAAGCCGCGGCTATGGCGCATGCGGCTCAGCCACACAAGCATGCGCCGCAGCTTGCCGCATGAACTTGCCGCACTGTATGTCGTCTTATCTGTAGTCATCATGTTATCGCCTTTGCCAAAGTCGGACACATTATATAATATACAGCATGCATTGGCGCTAACCTGCCGCCGGCAATAATGCCCGGAGACACCGGTGCCATACACTGACAAAGCATAAGCCACCCAACAGCAAAGTTGTTTTTCATATTGCGCCGTTGCCGTGTTGTAATATGCAAATATATATATTTTTATTCGAAAAAAGCATTTTTATTCAAAAAAATGCGACATTCTGTGATAATACATCACTTTGCAGCCGTCTGACCTCACCATAAGTCACTGAAAGCATCTGCAAGGCCGCCGGCTGCGCGACGTAACGCCACTGACATGGCGCAGGCTGCCCCTGTCGCCCATCAGTCCGTGCACGGCCCAGCCAAAAGGCCACCTTTCAGCTCCTAAAAGGTATGCTTTCAGCCTCTAAAAGACCGTCTTTTGCACGCTAAAAGGTGGCCTTTTGCAACACATTGAATATCAAGGCGTTACAGCGGCAGCATTTCCCGTCATCCCAAACGGCCGTCAGGGCGTGCCGGTTGCATCGCTTACGCTGTTTTCATAGCCGGTAAAAGCGCCTCTCCGGGCATGGTGACGGCCTTTCTTTTTGCATCCGTACAGCATTTCATTTTTACGCAGGCTGAAGATATTAAGTATCAGTTTAACACCTATTACATAGAAAATACGACATTTTGCAGATAATAATAACAATAATACTTGTCAATTTAAGAATAATTGCATATATTTGCGGTATGTAAGTATTTTACCGGCATAAAGATACAGACATATATTTATTTAAGTTTAACTAAAAACGACAGACTATGAACGACGGAAAAATAAACATTGAGCCGTTAAAAAGGGATGAAGCGAACCAACTACATGGAGGTTACGGAATAATCAAAGCAAAAACAGGCTTAAATGTCGAAAACACAAATACAAATTGCGACAGCAAACTTACTACTGGAGATTTAAACACGAACTGTAACGGATGTTCATGCGGAAGTGGCGGAGGACCTGTTCATATTGACTTTCATTGTACAGGCCCTATTGATAAACCTAACGAGCCATAAATTTACATCCTTACAACCTATAAACGCACGGCATACGGATGCCGGAAACGGTGCCGTGCATTTCAAAATTCTTATAATGTCTAACATATAGAGACTTATACTATGAAAAAATGGAGTATCTTTAATATTACAGAACACACAGAAAGTGAAAGAATTGTATTATATAATTATTTGAATGATTGTATTATCATTCTTTTGCCAGAATTATACCAATTGGTAAAAAAGCATGAAGATGTAAATGAATTGAAAGAAATATACCCTGAATTCTTTGATTTACTATGTAATAACGGATTTGTTGTAGAAGACTCTATTGACGAAAATAAATTAGCAATGAAATCAGTAAACCAAAGACTTTCATCTCCCGAAAAACTCTTTCTTACAATAAATCCCACACTAGACTGCAATCTTCGCTGTTGGTATTGTTATGAGACACATACAACCAATTGTTATATGAATGAAGATATTATGGAGAGGATTGTCAAATTAGTAGAACGTGAGACTCAAAAAAAAGAATTACATACTATTTGCCTAAGTTTCTTCGGAGGCGAACCTTTACTAAAAGCAAAGAAAATAGCGATACCACTGATACGAATTATAAGTAATATTTGCCATAAACGGGATAAAAGGATACAAGTTAACTTCACATCAAACGGTGTTCTTTTATCAAAGTCCGTACTTGAAAGTCTTAAAGAGCTTAAAGTAAATATACATTTCCAAATACCATTTGATGGTGGAAGAATCAATCACAACAAGACAAAACACTTACCCAATGGTAAAGGTACTTATAATATTATTCTAAATAATATAAACAACGCATTGTCAAAAGACTTCAATGTTACATTTAGGTGTAACTATACTTCCGAAAACATAGAGTCCTTTAAAGAACTTGTCGATGATATATGTAACATACCTGAAGGTAATAAAGAGAAAGTATTATTTTCTCTCCAACGTATATGGCAAACTTCTCCAACTAAAGATCTATACAAGAAAGAAGAAGAACTCCAAAAATACATTATAAGTAAAGGATTCACAAAAAACACAAACAACCAAAAAATATTATGCAATTGTTATGCAGACTACGAATCCTCTTTAATGATAAACTATAATGGTGACATTTTTAAATGCACAGCAAGAGATTTTCACCACAACAACCGTATAGGAACACTAGAAAAAGATGGAAACATTTTAAATTCAGATAAAAGTTTATTATATAGAGATAAAAGATTTGGTAAAGATTGTTTAACATGTAGGTTACTCCCAATATGTACGGTGTGTATTCAAAAAAAGATTGAAAATGATAAATGTCCTATAAATATAACATCAGAAGAAATAGACAGATTAATACGAATGAGAATGAAAATAATAATAAATGATAACATACAATAATTAATTACTTGTCCAACTTATAAAAAAAATAATAACATGAGAAACATAATATTAATACTGTCCCTTATGGCATGCACGGCCGGAACAGCCGCGGCTCAGACCGACTCGCTCGAGGTGGACACCACGCTGACACTGGGCGAAATAACGGTGAAGGGCATGAGAGTGATAAAGAAGGTTGACCGGCAGCTGATAATACCTACGAAGCAGATGGTGAAGGCGTCGTCGAACGGATTTGAACTGCTCAACCTCATGACGCTCGACGGCATAAGGGTAGACCCCGTGATGCAGACCGTGTCGAGCATGGAGGGCGGCTCGGTGCAGGTGCGCATCAACGACATCGTGGCCAGCACGCAGGACATCATGGCGCTCAGGCCCGACGAGGTGGTGCGCGTAGAATATATCGACAACCCCGGAATAAGATACTCTGACAGCGGACTGAAGGCCGTGATCAACTATGTGGTGAAGCGGCGCAGCGCGGGCTACGTGGGCGGAGCAAGCACGATGCAGGCCTTTGCCACGGGATTCAACAACAGCAGCGCTTACTTTAAATATAACTACAAGAAGTCGGAGTTCAGCATTAACTACGGATTCAGCTACCGCGGCTACGACGAGCGCAGCATCAGCAACAACAGCACTTACTATCTGCCCGACGGAACGCAGAAGAGCGTAAACTATATAGGCTACAACTCTGATTTCATGTACACGATGAACAATCTGCAGCTGGGCTACAGCCTGGCCGACCCCGGCAAGTATGTGCTCGACGTGCGCTTATTCTACAACAACTACAACAGTCCCAACAGAGACATGCGCCAGCTGGTGCAGGAGACGGGGCAGCCCGACAGGTATCTCTACAACAAGGTGGTGAACAAAGACCGCACGCCGTCGCTCGACATCTACTACTCGGTCAACCTGCCGCACAACCAGAACATCATGGCAAACCTTGTGGGCACGTATATCGGCACCGACTACAAATACCTGATGAGCAACTATCTCTTCAACGAGTCGCCTGAGCAGTCGGTCAAGTCAGAGCCGCTGAGCGACTACAGCTACATTGCCGACGGACGCAAATACTCGCTGATAGGCGAGGCAATGTATACCAAGACCATGAAGAAGACAGCCTTCACGGCTGGGGCGAGATACTCTGTGAGCAGGACAGAAAACGACTACTCGGGCACCAATGAGACCGACGCACACCTCAACTCTGACAACCTGTATATGTTTGCGCAGCTGCAGGGCAACCTCAGCGTGATAAACTATCAGGCGGGCATAGGTGCCAGCTACACCTCGATACATCAGGGCGAGACAGGATTCAACAAATGGACGGCAAGGCCGCAGCTTAGCCTCTCGACAAGTGCGATAAAGAATGTATTCATCAGATACAGCGGAAGCATGGGACAGAATATGCCGTCGCTGTCGCAGCTCACGGAGGTCAAGCAGTATATGAACGAGGCTGTGGCCTACGACGGCAACAGAAATCTGACGCCATACAACTCTTACAACAACAGTCTTATGGTAAGCTGGTCGATGCCCTTCTTCGACTTCCGCCTTACCGGCAGCTGGTATTATGCGCCCGACATCATCATGAACACCTACAGCCCGGTGATGCAGGAAGACGGAACATACGTGATAACAGCAAGACCTGAAAACCAGAAGAGCTTCACACAGAAAACCGTTGCGGCCAACCTGATACTGCGCCCGATAAAAAACGTGCTCAACATAGCGCTGTATGGCAGCTATAACAGATACGAAAGCCGCGGACTTAGCTACTCGCACAACTTCAACGCATGGCGCTGGAGGGCTTCGGCTTATCTGATGCTGGGCAACTGGAGCGCGTCGGCCGACATATACAATGCTCCGAAAAGTTTCTTCGGCGAGAGCATGACGGGAGGCGAACGCAACTTCAACCTTAACGTAAGCTACAAATACAAGAACCTTCAGGTGGGCGTCGGCGGCATCCTCGTTGGCTATGCGCAGGGCAACATATATGAGAGCAGCACCACAAGCCGCTATTATAAGAACACGGGAGTTACGCAGATAAAGGACAACGGCAACATGATCTATTTCACTCTGTCGTACAACTTCAGCCACGGACGCAAGTATAAGGCCGACCAGCGCAGGCTGAGCAACAGCGACAACGACAACGGTATCAGATAATGTCCGGCAAGGTGTCCTTATAGTCTTTAGCCGCCCTCGCAGCCACGCCATTCCGCTTATGCCGCTCATGGCAAGCTAAGGCGGTACGGCTGCCGGACAAATAGTTTAGCACGAAGCATTATTAGTATTCCGTCCGTATTTTTACTTTATATCGAGCGGATTTTCGTCAGTCATTTTGCAGGCACAAAGGGCCAAGTCAAGAAGAGTCTGACGAAAATCCGCTCAATAGAAACAGAAAGGCTGACTGAAAGCATGGATGCACAAAACAGATAAAGCCATGTGCGGCCGAATGACAGATTTGGGATTAGATACAGCGCCCCTGCATGTCAGCGTTTTCGGGTTTTCACCTGCATAAAGCGCCGTGCAGGGGCACATTTTCGTACCGCATGAATAGCGGTTGGCCCTAACCTCTGTCATGATTCATGTCAAGACCGTTGCATAAAAACGCCGCAGGGCTTTGCCGTTAACGTGTTTTCTTATTATATTTGCAAAGACATTAAGAAAACAAAGATATGAAATCATTAAGGGAATTATACAGGATAGGTAAAGGCCCGTCGAGCAGTCATACAATGGGGCCGCAGAAAGCAGCTAAGATTTTTTTGGAGAAGAACCCTTCAGCCAAGCAGTTTAAGGTTACTCTATACGGCAGTCTGGCAGCCACAGGCAAAGGCCACATGACAGACACGGCCATCATAGAAGTGCTGTCGGCAGCGGCTCCGGTAGAAATCGACTGGCAGCCGTCGGTGTTTCTGCCCTATCATCCCAACGGAATGAAATTTGTTGCTTATGCCGATGAAGATAAAATGGCAGACGAGTGGACCGTCTACAGCATCGGCGGAGGCGCCCTGTCTGAAGGCAAGGGCCGCGACGACATGTTCAATACGCCCGAGGTGTACGACATGAACACCATGAGCGACATCATGAACTGGTGTTACGAGACGGGACGCAACTATTGGGAATATGTCGACCAGTGTGAGGATTCAGGCTTCTGGGACTATCTTCTCGAGGTATGGCACATGATGCAGCAGGCCGTAGAGCGTGGTCTTAACCACGAAGGACGTTTGCCCGGTCCGCTCAATCTCACCCGCAAGGCTCCCACTTATTATGTCAAGGCTTCAGGCTACAAGCAGTCGCTGCAGTCGAGAGGTCTGGTCTATGCCTACGCGCTGGCTGTAAGCGAGGAGAACGCTTCGGGCGGCACCATCGTAACAGCTCCCACCTGCGGCGCCAGCGGTGTGCTCCCAGCCGTGTTGTATCATCTTTCGAGAGGCCACAACTTCAATGACACCCGCATACTTCATGCTCTTGCCACAGCCGGACTTATCGGCAACATCGTAAAGAAGAATGCCTCAATCTCAGGAGCCGACGTAGGTTGTCAGGGCGAGGTAGGCGTTGCATGCGCCATGGCATCAGGAGCAGCATGCCAGCTGTTCGGCGGCAGTCCGTCGCAGATTGAGTATGCAGCAGAGATGGGTCTTGAGCATCACCTCGGCATGACGTGCGACCCAGTGTGCGGACTTGTGCAGATTCCGTGCATCGAGCGTAATGCCTACGCTGCAGCAAGAGCCCTCGACTCTAACCTGTATGCAGCATTCTCAGACGGCATCCACCGCGTTTCGTTCGACAAAGTAGTAGACGTGATGAAGCACACCGGCCACGACATTCCTTCTCTTTACAAGGAGACAAGCGAAGGCGGACTGGCTAAGGGCTTTAATATCGTTAAGTGACAACATTAAGACTGCGGAGCGATGAACAAGCCATTAGCTTTATGTGTCATGCTGCTGGCGGCCATTGTGCCGCATGCGGCAAGTGGTGGCAACGTAGAAGAAAATGTCGTTATCAGTCAACCTAAAATGGCAGACCAAGCAACTATATCAGAAACCGTCAAGGTAAACGAAGTTACGGTTACCTGTATCAGGGACAACAAGGCTGAACGTACAATGCCACTGAGTCTTTTTGGCGACATACCAGAAAGCCTTATTGACAGCCTTGGCATACGCAACGGCATCAAGTCGTCTGTTAATGCCATATTGGTCAAGACAGAAGGAGCAACAATACTGTTCGACACCGGACTCGGAAAGTCGGACAGCCAGTTGCTTACGGCCCTGAGCAATAAGCCTGAAGACATCAAGTTCATCTATCTCACACACTTTCACGGCGATCATATCGGCGGCATGATGAAAGGCGACAAGCCTGTGTTCACCAATGCAGAAGTCTATGCTTCACGTGAAGAATATGAAAGTTGGATGAAAATGCCGGATGAAGCAAAGGCTCAGGTCGTGAAGACAATGAAGGCATACGAAAAGCATTTGCACCTTTTCGAGTTTGGAGACACTCTTCCAGGCAACGTAATTGCGCTTGATGGCAGCGGTCACACTCCCGGCCATACCATCTACAATGTAGACAATGAAGTATTGGTTGCAGGCGACATAATTCACGGAATGGCACTCCAACTAAGCCATCCCGAATATTGTGCGTCATATGATATGGACAAAGAAAAGGCAATAAGGACACGCAAGCGCATCCTGAATTACGCCAGAGAGCATAAAATAGATATTGCCGGTATGCATATTCCCCTGCCGGGCTTAATCCCGTTGTAATGCGTTTAAAATGCCTCAGAAAGGAACAAAACTATCGTATTAAGGATATTAAACAGCAATATTCGGACAGAATAACAGAACGGAGAGAAAACAATAAAGTAAATCCACCGTAAACAAAATATGATTAAGGCCCAAGAAAAGGCATAAATCTAACCACAATAAGCAATATATCAAAATATAATCTTCGGCGCATAAGCCAAGAGATATAATACAGAAAAGGAATACGCTTCCGCCCGCCTGACTAATAAAGCATTTCTGCATAAGGTCAGGCGGGCGGAATCATTTATAAAAACCTGCCAATAAGCATCCTCGATAATTGTGGCTTTATATTGAGCTGTTCGTCTGACTTCAGTTGTTTTATCACTCATATATTCCTTTATGCACAGCCAATGCATCTCAAACGTCCTTCCGCCTAATTAATTTGCTCGTATAAGGAATTATCAAATGTTGTCTAGATATATGCGGTATAAATGCCAAACAGCGCAAGAACTAACTATCTTTGAACAATTCTCATTTCTATTTCATTCCGCCTATCCATCTGCCGCCTAAGGCAGAAACATTAATAAAACCTCATTGGACTCACCATTTCACCTGCACTCACGCATATCCTATTGCCATGGCCTGAAAGTGCAGCACCTCATGCATTGGATATCCCTACAGAAAACCTTCCATTTCTAAATATCGGATATCTGCATAATTATAAAAATGACGGTTAAAATATTTAGATTTGAACATAGAAAGCGATTGGGGGTAAAATAATGATTTCCATCATCATATCATTCCCATCCGTCCCATAAGAGTCACATTAGTCTCATAAGTCCTATACGCCGTGGAACCAAACAAAAAAAAGAGTCCCTGACATCATCATGACGTCAGGGACTCAACTCTGAAAA
>UMLR01059382.1_pt1 | contig 70317 bp, 71 predicted proteins | sample 1966741 | NCBI WGS metagenome assembly UMLR01 (sample SAMEA4836207, study PRJEB28245) | human gut metagenome | biome: gut microbiome; material: fecal sample | place: Denmark | collected 2008 | reverse complement strand
AAGAGTTACCATTAACATCTATAATAAAAACAACAGAATCTTTATCAACATTTACTCCGAATTCCGAACGAACAATATCTCTAGGATAAACATTCATTATAACATTCATTCCATCAACTAAAGTAAACATATATTGATACATTTGAGCTCTTTTTAAATATACTTTTCCGCTCAAGAATTTAGTTGGATACTGCCAACACCCTGTTTCATTAGAACATTCTCTAACAACTTTAAAATATGGCTTGTAATATGAAAAGGCTAATGCGGAAGAATCTTGAGAATACTCATCCAATCCCCAATAATTTGGAGAAGATCTGTCTAAAATTACAAACATTGTAACTTGACTGATTGATGTATAGAATTTTTTTAAAGCAACAATATTTTTTGTATCACTAATTTTTGCAACTAAACCGAAAATAGTTAAAGAAGCAATAACACCAATAATTGCGAGCGTAAACAATACTTCTGACATTGTCAGACCGGAACGTCTCTTAAACATACTTCCATAACTCATAAGACTAAATCGCCTCCTATCTTTTGATAAAAGACTTACCATTTTTTAACAATACATATACTAGATATATACCCACATCTTCAAAATATATAACAATTTTATAAAGAAAAATTAAAAAAATAATATCTATTTCAAATATTGTATAGACCAACCGTCTTCGATAATTTTAGCTGTACACATCCATCCATTTCCCCCATTATGACAATCCCCATCTCCAGTAGTTCCTAAACCTGCAGGTTGAAGCCCTTTATGGGTAACTATAAATGCAAAAATATCTCTTCCTATTTGGTTTGGTAATCTATCAGCATTAACATCTACCCAAAAAACTAAACAATCATAATCTACAGTATTACCCATCCCAAAATCAGCCTTAATTTGACTTGCAGGATAAATATCCATCAAAATATTTACTCCATCAGGTAAAGTAAAAGCAAATTGACACCAACTTGCATTATGAGCAGACCAATATACACTACCATTCAAATATTTTGTAGGATAAGCCCAGCAACCTTCACTATTTTGACATTCTCTCATCATATTAAAATGAGGTTTATAATACTTGTAAATTTGAGTAACTACTTCATTGTTATTATCTACCATTCCCCAATATTCAGGGCCTTCATTGTCTGCTATAACTAAATTTGTAGCTTGCTGTAAAACAGAATATGTCTTTTTTAAAGATGACATATTTTTTTGGTCGGAAATTTTTTGGTTCAACGAAGGCATTGTCATTGCAGCGACAACACCAATTATGCCGATAGTTATTAACACCTCAGCAAGAGTAAAACCTCTATGAATAATCTCACCTTTTATATGCACATTTTTATTATACATTTTTTTCAAGATAATGCAATATGGACATTTACAAACTTTTATCATAAATTTAAAGAGTTATGTTAGAAAACTACAATATATTATTAGAAAATTTAAAAAATAATTCTCATTATAGAGACATAAAAGATTTTGAAGGGAAAGATGAAAAATATATCTATTTTAAGGGTAAAAAACTTTTAAACCTATCTTCAAATAACTACCTCAATTTTGCAGACAACAAAAAAATAACAGAAGATTTTCTCGAATTTGCAGGTTCCCAATATTCTTTTGGAAGTGCTTCTGCAAGATTACTGACAGGAACTTTACCTGTATACAAAGATTTAGAAAATTTAATTTCAACATTATTCAAAAAAGAAAAAACTCTTATATTTAATAGCGGATACCACGCAAATGTTGGAATTAACAGCTCAATTGCAGGCAAAAAAGATGCAATTTTTTCAGACAAACTCAACCATGCCAGCATAATTGACGGTATGCGTTTATCTGAAGGAAAATTTTTCAGATACCCGCATAACAATATGGAAGCTCTTGAAAAATTGCTAATCAGAGAAAGAAAAAATTATGAAAATGCGATTATTGTATCTGAAAGCGTATTTTCAATGGATGGCGATATCGCATATTTACTAAAATTAGTAGAGTTAAAAGAAAAATACAATTGTATATTAATTTTAGATGAAGCTCACGCATTCGGTGTTTTTGGGAAAAACGGACTTGGAGTTACAGAAACTCTAGGAATAACTGATAAAGTAGATTTAATAATCGGAACATTCGGAAAAGCTATAGGCTCAATGGGAGCTTTTGCGACAGGAAATAGCACTTTAATTGAATATTTAATAAATAAAGCAAGATCATTTATCTTTTCTACGGCACTACCACCAATAAATATTGCTTTTTCTAAATGGATTATTGAAAATAAACTTCCAAATACTTATGAAAAGCGAATGAATATGCTCCAACTAGGTAAAAAAGCTGGAAGTGAAAGCCATATTATACCTGTAATAATAGGTGGGAACAAAGAAACAGTAGATACTTGTAAAATTTTATACCAAAATGGATATTTCACTCTACCTATAAGACCTCCTACCGTACCTGAAGGCACTTCAAGATTAAGACTTTCACTCACAACAGATATTAACGAAAAGGAATTATTCGATGCAATCTCACTGGCTAAACAAGCAAGATCATAACAAACTTATAATATTTTTTACAGGCTGGAGTTTTGATTATAAGCCTTTTGAATTTCTTAACTGCGAGGATTTTGATGTTTTAATAATTTATGATTACAACGATTTAGAACTTCCTCAAATACCTGAATATAAAGAATATTTCTTAATAAGCTGGTCAATGGGCGTATACACATCATACCTTTTGAAAGATAAACTTCCAAAATTCACAAAAAAAATCGCAACAAACGGAACACCTTTCCCTGTTAATGATGAATATGGAATTCCTCTAAAACCTTTTATCCTAACACTAAGACACGCTAAAACGGGCTTAGAAAGAAAATTTTATCAAAATATCTTTAATTCGGAAGATGAATATACCCGATATACTAAAACTCAGGTTGAAAGAACTATCGAAAATAGAGTATCAGAACTAAACACTCTATACTCTAAAATTAAATCAACAGAAATTTCATACCAAAATTATTTTGACACTGCAATTATAAGCAACAATGATAAAATTATACCAACAAAAAATCAAATAAATTTCTGGGAGGGAAAAGCAGAAATAAAAACTGTTGAAAGCGGCCATTTTCTTTACTATAATTTTACCAGCTGGAATGAAATATTATGCAAATAAATCCGAAATTAATTAAAACACAATTTGAAAAAAGTCTAGATACATACAATCAAAATGCACTAGTTCAAAAAATAATGGCAGAAAAGTTGGTTGAAGAACTATCAAAAATAAAAAAAGATTTCACAAATATCTTAGAACTAGGTAGTGGTGCAGGACTTTTAACAAAAGAGTTAGTCAAAAAAATAAAATTTCAAACATATTCTGCTAACGATTTAGTTGAAAAATCAAAAAATTTTATTATTGATATTATCCCAAATGCTAATTTTTATTGTGGTAACGCACAAAAAATTAAACCGTCAAAAAAAATGGATTTAATAATTTCAAATGCAATGTTCCAATGGTTTAATGACTTAGATAAAATAAGTTTAATTTACAAAAATATTCTAAATTCTGATGGAATATTAGCATTTTCAACTTTTTCAAAAGAAAATTTTAAAGAAATTAAAAATTTAACAGGCCTATCTCTTGAATATAAATCACTAGATGAAATAACAAAAATATTTGCAAAAAACTATAAAATATTACATTCGGAAGAATTCACATATAAAATGAATTTTTCAAACCCACTAGAACTACTCGCACATATGAAAAATACTGGTGTAAATTCTCTCACTGCGAAGCATTGGACATTTAAAGAAGTTAAAGAATTTTGCGATAACTACAAAAAAACATACCCCGAAATTACTCTTACATACTCTCCTATAATATTTATTTGTCAAAAAATTAAATAAAAATTCAAGTTTCTTATTTATACAAAAATAAATACAACCAATTGTGTATTCTACTTTGTAAAGAAAAAACATATAATATTTACATAAATCCATGTTTATTATTACATGTGGATAAAAGGATAGGTAACAATTGTTAAATAATTTTGAAAGTTTTGATAATTCTGAAACATCAGCAAGAAAATCTGCTCTAATCCAAGAAAGAATAGGGCTTGTATCTACTCATATGTATAAACAGTTTTTGGATTATCAACATGCAAATGTAAATACCAACGAAATATTTACAAGAATGATAGATAACTTACAAATTGTAGTTGACACCCTAAAAGAAGCTTTTTCTTCAAGAAATGTGACAACTCAAAATATCTATGTAGACACTGACCCACAAAAATCAGTAGTAATTGTAAATATTCTTTGGCATAAAATGAGTTTTACAACAAGATGTAACTATCAGCCACAAGCTCTTTATAGAGAAGACGGTCAACACTTATTTTCAAGCAGGATTATGGCAGTAAAAGGCAATTATTACGAAATAATGAAAGGTGTTACAGACCACGATGAAGAAATGGGAAAACTTTTAGATTATGAAGTAGCATCCCTTTTCATTCCACCAGAATCAACTCAAAATTCTATTATGAAAATCAGACACCTGCCAAACAGAGAATTTTATCTTAATCAAGTAGATGCTCCAAGAGAGTTCGTCCTAAAAGTAATAGAGACAATCTGTGGCGGAGGTTTCTATCACGAGGAAGGTGCAAGAAAAAGTTTTAACATTTAAAAGAAGGAGAATACCCATGAATCAAGACAAGAAGCTAAAAATTGCCCCCCCCCCGAAAAGACTTTATTAAGAAATTTTACAAATATTACTCTATACTTTTTTACTAAAATAATAAACAATATTAAGACAAAACATTATTACACAAAATTTGGTTTTACATTAGCAGAAACACTTATTACAATAGGAATTATCGGAATTGTAGCAGCAATGACTCTTCCTTCTCTCATTCAAGATCATAGAGAAAAAGAGACTGTTGCTAAATTAAAGAAAATCAATTCTATATTAAGTCAAGCACTCGCAAGTGCAATTAATGATACCGGAACAACCGTTGATCAATGGGACTTAGAGGGTGGAGATTCAAAAAACGGCTCTCAAGTTCTGGTTGATGACTATTTTAAACCCTATTTTAAAATAGCGGATGATTGTTCTCAATTAAAAACCTGCATAGGAAATAAAAAATATAAATATTTAAATGGCAAAGAACACATAGCATATGATGGTCAAAATAGTTATAAACATTTGCTTTTAGCTGATGGAACTTTAGTAATATTCCATGTAAGCAGTGGCTTTAAAAATTGTTCAACTGACGCTCTTAATTATTATTCTAATTGTGCTGATATATATGTTGATACAAATGGTTATTACAAAGGGCCAAATCAGTTTGGAAAAGACTCCTTTTTATTTGCGATGAAAAAAGACAGAATAATTCCATATGGGACTAAAAGAGAATCCCCAAAGTTTTCACAAGCATGTAATAAAACATCATCATATGGGTATGACTGTACAGCTTGGGTAATCCAAAACGAAAACATGGATTATCTACATTGTGATGATTTAGACTGGAACAAAAAAATAAGATGTAAATAGAACTATGATAATAATAACGGTAAAATTAGAGCACATAAAACTACAGTTACAAAAAGTATAAACAAAATACCTTTTATTGTAATAGCTCCAGGCGTAGTGAATTGTTCCCAGATTGGAGCTATTTTATCTCAAATTTCTTTTTCGTTTTTTAAATAATCCACATCTTCGGATATTCTACCAAAAGTTCTTTTTAAAGAAAAATTAAAACGTCTTTTACAAGGCATTATTACCTATTCCTCAATAGATATTTTGGAAGATACTTCTGCAACAATTCTTTGAATATCAGCACCGCCTATTGCAACCTCTAAAATTAACGGGCTATGAATTAATACTGTCTCTGAATAATCCATAGTTTCTACATCTATAACATTAAATTCTATAAAATCTTCACCGGCATATATCAATTTACCATATTCACTACCTGTAGCCCATTTAATAAACATGTATTGATTTTCGTATTCTTTAAGTTTCTCTACCAGTCTCATCCTACATCCCCGTAAATGTCTTACACTATATATTGTAGTGATTTATTTTTATAAGTCAAGGTAAAATCCAAATATAAACATAAAAAAAAGTCACACACTTACTTGTGCGACTTGAACAATAATCTTGGGAGGAGATTTGGGGATAGTTGTACATGCATGATAATTCAAGCATGCTTTTTTAGTTATACATGAAAGCAAAAAATTAATAAAAATTTACAATTGCTTGATTTTATAATATAATAATTGTATAGAGGTACATCATGAAAATTCTGATTATAAACGGCGTTAATATGAATATGCTTGGGTTACGAGAAACTGAAAAGTACGGAACCATGACATTAAAGGATTTGGAAAAAGAGTTATATGCTTTTTCTTTTGAACTTGGAATTGATATAGAAACATTCCAAAGCAACTTTGAAGGAGAAATTGTCGAAAAAATCCACCAAACCAAAGACAATTTTGACGGAATTGTAATTAATGCCGGAGCATATACTCATACAAGCGTAGCTATAAGAGATGCCATATCAGCTGTTAACATTCCAACAGTTGAAGTACATATGACAAATATCTATAAAAGAGAAGAATTTAGACACCATTCATATATTGCTCCTGTATGTATAGGACAAATATCAGGATTTGGAATAAACAGTTATAAATTGGGGCTAAAAGCAGTTGTCGATTATTTAAACACTAATGACAACAAATAAAAATTTTCTCGCGTTATTTATCGTCATTGCAATAATGCAATGACGAATAATTTACATTATTTTTGAAATTCTTCAACAAAAGCTCGACTTACTGCAAGAGCTTTTAATTCAGGATGTTCAATTCCTGCTGCTTCGTATTTTTTCTCTGCTAATTCTGCAATATCAAGAGCTTGTTTAGCTAATTCAGGATTTGCTGCAAAAATTTTGATATCATTTTCCAAATTATCAATTTTTACAGCAGAACGATCAGCGGGGTTGTCTGGAATATCTTTAATTTCCTTTGCTTGAACTTCTGGTTGCTGAGCTGTCTGAACATCTTGTACTGTTTCTGTTTTTACTTGTTCAGTTTTTTGCACTTGTGCTTGTGCTTGTTGTGGAATGCTTGGACCTTGCGCGTTTTTTGGAATTTCGTTCATAGTCACATCCTCTTTTCTTTTTCGGGGTTACAGCACTTTGCCGCAACTTTTATGTATTACTCTTTTCTCGTTTTTTGCTTTAAAACACGAAAAAAAATTTTTTTGCTAGTTTGTAAAAAAAAAATTACAAAAATTAATATAAAATCTTTATTTACAGACTGTTTATGCTATATTTAAAGTACAAAAATGAATTTTTGAGTATATAAACGTTATATAAAGTATACAACATTAAGGAAAGTATTGCAACTATGAATTTTACTAATTTATTTAGCAACATTAATCCAAAAGAAGTAATAAAAAATCTACCAGATTCTGTATTTGTAATCGATTTAGACGGCAGAATCTTATGGGCTAATGATAAAGCTGCAATTGTCTTTGAGGGTAAAGCTAATGAATTAAAAGGATTAAATTTTGATGAAATAGTTGTAGATGGGGTCAGCCTTGCAAATAAATCTTATTCAAAAAGGAACTCTGTTGTAACCGGAGCATTCACCGTTAGCGGAAAAGAATTTTTTGTTGAAATGAATGCTAAAAAATATATTGAGCAATACTTTATTACAATCAGAGACATTACTGCTATGACAAACGTCTTGACAATAGCAGAAAGGACAGGCAGATTAAATAAAGAAAAAAATGTAATGTTTGTTAAAACATCTAATGAATTCAAATCTCCACTTCAATCTATTATTGGTTTTTCTCAAGCTCTTTTAGATGGACTTGGAGGAGAAATTAACGAAAAACAAAATAAATATATAAAAATTATTAATAAAAATTCAACAGAACTATTACATTTTATTGATAAATTTATTGAATTTGCACAAGCAGAATCTTCTCTTTTCAATTATAATAACCAACCTTTTGATATTGTAAATACAATACAAACTGTTGCAAAAAATAATGAAGAAGCTCTAAATGCTAAAAATTTAACAATTGAATTTGATTTTGAAGAATTCAACAAAAAAACAATATACAACGATGAAAATGCTATAAAAATAATTCTTCAAAATATTATTGAAACATCAATAAAACTTACAGATGTAGGCTCTATCAATATCAAACTAGATCACCCTGAAATGGATTTGGTTGAAAGATGCGGAGCTAAAGTAATTAAAGATTCTGATAGTTTTTCATACTTAAGAATAGCAATCTCTGATACAGGAATGGGACTTGCAGATTCTGAACTTGAAGGAATCTTTGAGCCATATACTCAGTTAGATAAATCACATAAAAAAACATTCTTACGTTCACTAACTTTAGGCACAGCATACACTATGCTTAAACGTATGGGAGGAGCTTTATGGGTGAATTCTGAAGTAATGAAAGGATCTACTTTCTTTATTATTATTCCTGTAGAAAAAGAAATAAAAACTCAAGAATAAAGACTTAATAAACAAATTATAAGAGGGGATTTAATGAGCAGTGTTATTTTAAAAAACGTAACCAAAATATATGACACAAAAAAAGTTATAGATAATGTTGATTTAACTATAAATGATAAAGAATTTGTAGTACTTGTAGGAGCTTCTGGTTGCGGGAAATCAACTCTTTTAAGAATGATAGCAGGTCTTGAAGATATCACTGACGGGGAAATTTTTATCGGAGATAAAAAAGTAAATAATATTCAACCAAAAGACAGAGACATTGCTTTTGTATTCCAAAGTTACGCATTATATCCTCATATGACTGTGAGAGAAAATATTGCATTTGGACTTAAAATGCGAAAAATAGATAAAGAAACTATTGATAAAAAAGTTAAAGAAGCAGCTGAAATTCTTGATTTAGGCGAATACCTTGATAGAAAACCTAAACAACTATCAGGCGGACAAAGACAACGTGTTGCATTAGGTCGCGCAATAGTTAGAAACCCTAAGGTTTTCTTAATGGACGAACCTTTATCTAATTTAGATGCAAAATTACGTGTACAAATGAGATCTGAAATAAAAAAACTTCATGAAAAATTGCAAACTACTTTCATCTATGTAACTCATGACCAGACAGAAGCTTTGACAATGGGCGATAGAGTCGTTGTATTAGATAAAGGTATAATTCAACAGGCTGCAAGCCCTGAAGAAATTTATAATAACCCTGCAAATACTTTCGTTGCAGGATTTGTCGGCTCTCCTCAAATGAACTTTATTTCAAGTGAAGATTTTCCATTTAATACAAAAGAAAATGTAACAATAGGAATCAGACCTGAAAAAATGGTATGCGGAGGAGAAATTAAATTCAATGTTGATATTGAAATCACAGAACTTTTAGGCAGTGAAAAAATCGCATATTTTAACATTGGCGGTCAAAAATGTTCTGCAAAACTTCCTGCAGACTTCAATATTGATAAATCACTTGAATTGAGCATTAATCCAAAAGATTTATACTTCTTTGATAAAAATAGCGGTAAAAGAATTTACGATTAATTTTTATTATCATTGCAATCTTCTTCTACCCATATCACTGTAAAACTAATCGGTTTAGCAAAAGGATTAGTTGTATTCATACTCCAAAAATTGTTTTGTGCAATAGAATCATAAAACTTAATTTTTTCGGATAATCTTTTTGTATAATCTAACAAATTCATAATTCAATTCCCTACTTCTACATAATCCATTATTAAATTTTTTCTGCAAGATATAATCCGACTTAGGCAGTATAATTTACTATCCTCAATAGTTAATAAGACTAATATCATCTATTGATAAAACGGAGCAGAATATTTTGAGGAGGGAAATTATGAAAGAATTAAAAGGAACAAAAACAGAACAAAACTTAATCAATGCATTCGCCGGAGAATCTCAGGCCAGAAACAGATATACATATTTTGCAAAGCAAGCAAAAAATGAAGGTTATGAACAAATTGCAGAAATCTTTCTTCAAACAGCAGAAAATGAAAAAGAACATGCAAAACTGTTTTACAAACATATAGGCAATACTATAGGTAATGTGAATGCAAGTTATCCGTTTGAATTTGGCTCAACAGAAGAAAACTTAAAAAGCGCAGCTTCTGGAGAAAATGAAGAATGGACAACTCTTTACGCAAATAGTGAAAAAATAGCAAGAGAAGAAGGTTTCGATGAAATTGCAAATACCTTCAAACATGTAATAGAAGCAGAAAAACACCACGAAAAAAGATATTTAAAATTATTAGAAAACATAAAAAATAATACTGTATTCTCAAAATCCGAAGATACATACTGGCTTTGTCTAAAATGCGGTTATGTACATTTTGGAAAATCTGCTCCTGAAAAATGTCCAAATTGTCATCACCCTAAAGCTTATTTTCAAGTATTATGTGAAAATTACTAGATTATATAAAATAAAAATGTTACAAAAATTCTACTGAAAAAAGCTTGATAAAAGCTATATTCACCTTTTAGTATTAATATTGTAACATTTTGCCGAAATCCTTTAATTTTATACATTTTAATCGTATAATCATATCAGGTTATGGGCAGGAATTTTAAATACTTAATAATACTATTTTCATTGACGGTTTTGTATAGCACCTATTACTTTGGAATACCTGCAATTGTTAACTTGCCTGAAAGAGCAAGTTTTATTGAACAAACAGTATTTAAAGAAACAGGGTATAAAATAAAAATTACAAATCCGTCTTTAAAAATGGGATTAATTCCTTCTGTATGGCTCAAAGCTGATAAATTTGACATACTTAATAATGATAACTCAAGTGCGTTCTGCATCGAAAATCCTTATATAAACATAAGACTTCTGCCTTTAATTCTTAAAGATTTAGATATTAAATATTTTTCTGCTAATAACGCAACTATTAATCTTTTATTTGACAAAGATTCAAAACTTAAACTTGGACAATATTTACTTGATACACAAATTAAATCTCCACTAAAATTGAAACACGCATCAATTGATATTGATGGTTATAATATTAATTTAGAGGATAAAGTTCAGAATAAAAAAATATTTCTAAACGGGAAATACTTAACTGTTAATAACTTCACTGCAGATAAACATGTTAATTTTTCAACAATTGCAAACTTAACAACAGGTAAGAAAAAAGCATCTTTAAATGCAGATATCGATTTAAAATTACCTATCAACAAAATATCAGACGACCAATTAGATATATCAGCCAATATTGTAAATTTAGATTTATCAGATTTTTCAATATATGCAAAAGCCCTGTCTAAAAACAAAATTAAATCAATTTCAGGGTTAATAAATTTCACTGCTAAAACAAATATAAAACCTGATAACCACAAACAAATAAAAACAAATTTATATATTAATGATTTAGGAATTTTTAAAGATGATATAACTACATCTATCTATCACAAAGGCAAATTAACCATAAAAACTGACATTAATACTATCAAAAATGGGATTGATATTAATGAAATGAAAATATCAGGAGATGGGATTAAAGCTTTCACAACCGGACAAATTACGAAATTAAATTCAAAACTTCCACACCTTGATTTAAAAGTTACAATAAACAAATCAAAAGCTGAAAAAATAATCTCATTACTACCTGGTGACGAAAAATTATGTCCTGACATTAACTTACTCCTATTGAAAAAAACAGGTTTTTGGGGTGATGTAGCTGGGAATCTTGAAATTAAAGGGAAAGCAGATTTTCCTGATATAAAAGGCAACATTTTGGTTGCAAATGCATATATGGTAAAACCAATTCCAAATGCAGAAAAAGCAATTATTAAAATAAAATTCATTGGAGATAAACTAAATCTCGATGTTAAAGTCCCGACTTCTCCTACTGAAACAGTATATGTAAAAGGGCCAATTAATCTATATAATGATAAATATGCTGATTTGAATATTACAAGTACTAATAATGTTGATTTAAAAACAGCTCAGATTGTACTTAATCCACTCCACGATATTTTGCATTTCGAACTTGGACCTGTACCAATTATGGACATCAAAGGCAAAGGCGGTATTAATCTTCACGTTGTAGGAACAAGAGAAAATCCTCACGGCTGGGGACAATTCCATTTCAAAAATGCAACAGTATCATTTTTAGATATTCATAATATGGTACTTAATAACGGTTCAGGAACTCTTGATTTTAATAATCAAAATACATTTTTCCAAACCCAAACAGCACTGTTAAACGGTCAACCAATTTCTGTAAAAGGGACATGCTCTCTTATTGGCGAACTAAATTTTGATGTAATTACAAAAAATCAAAACTTAGAAAAGCTTTTAAAAACCGTAAAAACATCTCCAATGCTTGCAGATATCCAAAAGCTTATTTCACCTATTGAAAACGGTTATGGCAATGCAAATATAAAAATTAATCTGACAGGGAAAGTAAAAGATCCAAAAGATATCGTATTTAACAAAAATCTTTTTGCAAAAGGTCAAATTGAATTATTATCAAATAAAATAAAACTAAAAGGAGTTCCTGCAAAAATTTCAGGAATTTCAGGCATCTTAAATTTCAATAATATGGATGCAGATTTTAAACTTGCATCTCATTTAGACAAATCACAGATTAATATAAACGGAAAAATTAAAGATAACAATTGTGATACAACAATAGTTTCAAATAAATTTAATATTGGAGACGGTATAGAATTTTTACCTCCTGAATTTAAAATACCTTACAAAAAAGACCTTGCGACAATTAATACAAGTTTTGTCGGTAAATATAAAGGAAGTTTAGAAAACATTAATTTTGATAATGTTTATTTGAAAGGTAAAATTTACTCAAATAAAGGAGCAAAAAGTGCAATCATAGTTAACAACAGCTCATTTGAATTAAACAATTCAAACTTCAAATTGCCGCTTTTAAAAGGAACATTTAAAAACAGCCCTTATAATATTTCTTTAAATATTTCAAGAATGTTCAATAAAAACAGAGTTGTAAACGGAAATTGCAAAATAACATCACTGGATTTGAATCTTATAAATGATCAAGCGTTGCAATTTATTTTACCGCCGGATTTGGCTAAACAATTCAAAGATATTGATTTTCTTAACGGCAATATTAATTTATCAGCAAAAATAAAAAATAATAACCTTAATGCATTCACAAAACTTGATGATATAAGCCTTTTATATAAACCAAAACATTTAAAACTTACTATTAATAGTGGAAATGTTCTGTTAAGGAATAATTTGCTGAACTTAAATAAAATCAATGCACAATTAGGCGAAATGCCTGTGTTCATAAACGGTTCTGTTGCAAATATTGAAAAAGATCCAAATCTTAACTTATACATTAATGCAAAACCAACCCAAGAATTTTTTGATCAATTTTTCAACAACAAATCAGTATATCCTATAAAAATAAAAGGAGATGTAATTTTATCTTCAAAATTACATGGCACACTTAATAATCTAAATGAAAAATCTATTCTAAAAATTGCAGATAACTCTAGCATTTATTACATGGGGGCTTCTATCGGAGATGTGGAAAATCCTGTAAAAATAACTGTTGATAATACTTATTTACCTAATAAAATCAGAATAAATCACCTTCAATATGCTAAAATTATCACATCACAAAATAATAAACCTTATGTAAATACCCAGCTTAATGCTCAAGGAACAGTAAATCTAATCAGTGATAATTTAATAGGATTCAATGATTTTAAGGTTAAAACTCAAACACCGACCGACGCAAAAATATTTAACATAATATTCAGAAAACCGTTTATGAAACAAGGTGTATTTACATCTGACCTAATCCTAAACGGAACATCTTTGAACCCGAAAATAAAAGGAAAACTGAATATCACAAGTATTGATATTCCATTTTTCGATTCAACCATAAACGATGTAAATCTTGATTTTAAACAAGACAAAATCTTTATTACAAGCAAAGGTACAGTACTTACAAATGATGTATTGTTAAATGCGGAAATGAAAAACCAATTAATTCCGCCATACACTGTGAATAACTTAAAAATCAAACTGGCAGATTTAAATGTTAATAAAATCACAGACACCTTAAGAGATATAGAAGCTGAAGCAATTAGAAATCAAAATATCAGCTCATCTACAAATATACAACCATTTGATATTTCTCAAGTAATAATCCACAAAGCATTTATTGAAGCAGATAAAATCCAAGTAAGAAATATTAACGCAAAGAATTTTACAACTAATTTAAGCCTGAATAAAGAAGGACTTGCTGATGTTAAAGACTTTAAATTTAATATTGCAGAAGGTACAGTAACCGGAAACTTTAAACATAATCTAAATTCCCATAAAACAGACCTTGATATAACATTAAATAACGCAAATGCCCTCATAATGTCAGAAGCCTTATTTGATTTAAAAGGGCAAGTATATGGTTCAGTAGATGGCGGATTTAAACTTCACTGCACTGGAGATTCTCAAGAAGACTGTTTCAAAACACTATCTGGTGATGGTATATTCAAAATTGCAGATGGGAAAATGCCAAAACTTGGCTCTTTAGAATACTTATTAAAAGCAGGTAACTTGCTCAAAGGCGGATTTACAGGGCTATCAATTAACAGCCTTATTGATTTAATCACTCCATTGAAAACCGGTGATTTTGACAGCATATATGGCGATATTCACCTAAAAGACGGTATTGCAAATAATATAAATATATATTCAGACGGACATGATCTAAATATGTATATGACAGGCTCATATAATCTGCTAACATCAATTGCCGATATGAAAATTTATGGAAGCCTTACTAAAAACATAACTACGGTATTCGGTAAAATTAAAAACGCATCTTTAAATACATTATTTAATACAATCCCAGGAATCAACGATGCAACAGAAAAATTGTTACTACAAGAAGATATTGGGAAAATTCCAAACATCAAAGATGCTACAAACATCTACAGAATATTTGCCGTTGACATCAACGGTGACATCAACGGCACAAATTACGTAAAAAGCTTCAGATGGGTTAAATAATAATTACCATGGATATTCTTCTTTAATTTCCCAACCATCAAGCATTATTAAAGCAGAACAAGCATCTCCTGGGCTCCAATACCCACTACCAGAAGCTTTTGGATTACAAGCACCCCAACCTGTACCCAAAATAGTAGTCCTATCATAATTATATTTTGCTAAATTATAATTATGGGGAACATAAGGTCTAAAAGTCGGATTAGCTTCTCGCCTATCTAATATAAAAGTAAACACATCTTTGCCAACAAATACAAATCCCGTCTTTGGGCTTCTTATATATACTTTTACACGTGTCACTGGTTCATATACACCACCATACCTAAAAAAAGCATACGCTACAGAGTCCCCACCCTTTACCACCATATATTGTGGTCGTCCAGGATTCGCACTATGTGATGCAACATTATACCCCAAGTAATACATAAGAGGGAGCCCTAAACATTTACTTCCTGATGTACAAGTTCCTGAATTTATTACTTTAACATAAGGTTCAATATAGGTCTGAACCCACTCAGCTAGGTGATCCTGTTCATAATAACTCCAACCTGAAGGGTCTCCATAATCCGCTTTTGCTCTTTCTACTATTTGGTTTAATTCACTATATGCTTTTTTTACACTTGTTGCTGTTGCTTTCTTTTGATAATTTTGAATTAGTGCTGGTAAAGTTAAAGCTGCAACAACTCCAATTATTCCTAAAGTTATTAGTACCTCTGCTAACGTAAATCCAAATCTGTCATTGCGAGACTTTTGTCGAAGCAATCCAGCTTTTGGGGTTAATAATAGGCTAGATTCTTTCGGGGATTCCCCCTCAGAATGACTATACATGCTACCAACTTGTGAAGTAAGCGCTAAATTGCCCCCCCCCCGACTTTCTCATATCTTTTCATATTTCGCTCCTTTCTTTAATTATTATAATTATAAAATACCTTTTAGATAAACTCAAGGCACAGGATCATAACCACCTTCATGATATGGGTGGCATTTGCAAATTCTTTTTATCCCAAGCCAACCGCCTTTTAAAACTCCATATTTTTCAATCGCTTGACGAGTATATTCAGAACATGTAGGATAAAACCGACATACTGCAGGCGTATGTTTTGAAATTTTCTGATATATTGATATTAAAAATAAAATTAATTTTTTCATATTACTGATCCATAGCATAAGATTCACCAATAGAATCTATCGCCTCAACTTTGATATCCGTAATCAATTCTGAATAAGAAATTACAACAATAGTCGGAATATGTCTTTCCAAAAGTTGATAAAGAGGTAAACGAATTCTTGGAGAACACAATATTACAGGCTGCTGCCCACATGCCTGATGAGCTCTCATTAATGTTGTAGCAGTTGTTTCAATTAATTCCTGAACCTGCATAGGATTCAACAAAAACATTGTACCTAATTCTGTTCTTTGACAACTGTCATCAAGAGTTTTTTCCCACTCAGGAGAAAGAGTTAACGCATATAAAACTTTGTCATCACCAACATTAGATAAACATATTTGACGTCCTAATGCAGCCCTTAATCTTTCTGATAAAATGTCAGGTTCTTTTGAAAATCTTGCGTAATCACAAAGTCTTTCAAATACAAATATAATATCTTTTATAGAAACTTTTTCTCTGATTAAGTTTACAAATATTTTTCTTAAGTCACTTGTAGAAATAATTGTAGGTACAAGGTCATTTACCAATGTAGGGTCTTGAGAACGAACAAGTTCCATAAGCTTCAATACATCAGTTTTTGTCATAACTTCATCAACGTGTTTTCTTACACATTCTTGCAAGTGTGTAACAATTACGTCAGTTGAATCAACTGCAGTTACAGACCGAGCTGTTTTTGCATCCTCAGGAGAAATCCAATAAGCCTGAGTTTGATATGTAGGGTCAATACCGATTATTGCGTCTTGAGGAACTTCTTTTTTCATCGCATCCCATTGATCAGCAATAACCATTAATTTACCAGGATAAACATACCCTGTTGCAACAGTATTTCCACGAATTGAAATCATATATTCATTAGCATCCAAAGCTGATGAATCCATAATTCTTATATTTGGCAGAATATAACCTAATTCATCTGTAACTCTTTGACGTAAAGCAGCAATCTTAGCTAGCAATTGACCTTCTTGGTCAGGGTCAGCAATTACAAGTAAGTTAGAACCAACCTGCAAACTTAAAACATCAACACCTAACCGCTCGTACATTCTGTTCGGGTTCACAAGATCCTGCATATTTTGACGAACATTTTCTAATTGTCCCAATTGAGATTGAACATCAGCATTGATTAAAGTAGAGAATCCTGCAATAAATAAACCTACTGCAAACATAAAGAATGGCAAAAATGGTAACCCTGTACCTTGCCAGAACCAAGTATGTCCTGTCACTGCTAAGAAAAATAAGAATATAGAAGCAAGGAACAATGCATTCGGTTTGCTTACAATCTGACCTGTAACATCAGAACCTAAAGAATTAGCAGCTGAAGAACGAGTCATAAATACACCTGCAGCAATAGACATTAATAATGAAGGTAATTGAGATGCAAGACCGTCACCAATAGTTAAAATTGTATATTTAGAAACTGCATCTGCAACAGGCATTTGGTTCATTAAACACCCGATACACAAACCGCCGATAATATTAATCAAAACAATGATGATACCAGCTATAGTATCCCCTTTTACGAATTTCATAGCACCATCCATGCTACCAAATAAGTTTGATTCTCTTTGTAAATCTTCACGTTTTTTAGTTGCTTCTTCTGGAGAAATTAATCCCGCATTGAAATCCGCGTCAATTGTCATTTGCTTACCAGGCATCGCATCTAAGGCGAAACGAGCAGCTACTTCAGCAATACGTTCAGCACCTTTTGTAATTACCATAAACTGAACAACTGTAATGATAAGGAAAATTACACCACCAACAATCATATTACCACCGGTAACGAATGTTCCGAAAGCATGAATAACCTCACCTGCTTCACCTTTTGACAAAATCAATCTAGTAGAAGCAATAGATAATACTAATCTAAACATTGTACCAATCAAAATAATTGATGGGAAAGATGCCAATTCCAATGTCTTTTTAACATACAAAGATATCATCAAAAGCACTACACCTAGTGCAATATTCAAACTAATACAAAAATTTACAACCCAGTTTGGAAGCTCTACAAGCAACAGAACAATAAGCAATAATACAAATATTGCCATAAATACTTCACTTAAATTTGTTCCGCCTCCGCCTTGTGCCTGTTCCTGTGCCATTAAATTTCTTTCAGAGCCTCACTTATTACCGCCAACTGTGTTTCAATTGTAGCATCAATAACACCGTTTGTTGTAGTTACCATACAACCACCTTCCATTATTGATTCATCTGGTACAATTAAAACTTTTGCATCAAGTCCCACAGTCCCCATAACATTAGGAATTTCTGATTTTAACAAAGAAACCTGAGCCGGATTAACTCTAAGAGTAATTTTTGTTTCTTCTTTAGATAATCCTTTCAAAATTTCCATTATATTATCAATAATAATTGTAGGATCTTGCTGTAATTCTTTTTTAATAATTTTTTGTGCAATTTCAACGCTTATTTCCAAAATATCAGGTGCTATATATTCAAATACTTCTTGCTTTGCACCTGCAAATGATGTAATCGCATTTTTTACATCTGCAATATCAGCTTTAGCTTGCATTAATCCTTCTTGGTAACCTTCTTTTGCAGCAGCTTCTTTGATATTTTGAGCTTCTTCCCTTGCACGAGAAATAAGGTTTCTGTCATCAATTCTTCGGAAACCTCGCCTTCTATCGCCACGTCTACGCTCTTGACGTTGTTTGAAATCTATATTATCAAGATTAAAAAGATCTATTTTTTCTTCTTCAACCTTGACTTCAGGCTCTTTTTGAACCTGCTCTTCTTTAATTTCCTCCACCGGTCTGCCGGACTTCTTTTTTATAATCATGATTAACTATATTATACACTATCCTCTAGGTGTGTGGCAATAATATTTGCAACTTTTGGAGAAATTTCATAGTAATCTCCCTCTAAAGCACTAAATACAAACCTTTTAACCTTTGCACGTTCGGTTCTTAATGTTTGTTCAAGTTGTGATTTATCTAAATATTGTGAAACATTTTGAATTTTTGAAATAATTTTAGAAGGAGTTATATTCTGATTTGCAAGAGGCAAATTCGTTTTAATTTCCTGTAGACATCTCAACGCAACACCAGGATCAACCTTTGTTCCTAAATCAGGCATACCCATAAATTTTATGACAGATTGTGCATCTTCAGGATTAAATTTATTCAAAATTGTCTGAACTTTTTCCTGACGCATCTTTTGGAACAACATTGCTAAAGTTGCTAATTTCAACACTTTTGCATCTGCACCTAAAGGCATTGCTCCGCTTCCAACAGGCACATTTCCTCCTTGAGGTACAGGAGGTGCAGGATTCCCAGCTGCTTGGGCTTGAGCCTGAGCTTGTTCTGCTTGAGCCTGTTGTTGCATCATTGCATCTATATTTGACTGACTTGCTGCTTTTTCCATTAACCCTTGATCAATCAAATTTTTATCTTTTAATTCAGAAATACAATCTAGGTAAGTTTTTTTTACATGATGCTCAATTAATTGCAAACATTGATCTTGTGGGAGTCCTTGGTGAAATGCATTTTTTGCTATTTCAAAAATTGTATACGCAATTTTCTGCATAATTGGATCCCAATATTGTTGAGGGATTCCGGAACGAATCAAATCAACAGATTTATGAAAAGACCATTCTGCAATAATTTGCGTAATCATAACAGCCTGATCTAGATTAAAGCCTAAAGATTCATCATCATAAAGAGCTTGCCCTGCAACTGTGGAAAAATTCAATAAAGTATTAGCAACATAATTTTTTTGGTTATCATTAAAATCAGGCGGAATTAATTCTAGTGCCTGTTGAGCTAAATTTTGGGCGAACCCTTTGTAATCAAAACCTTGTATTGCCATTACTTATTTAACCTTGTTCAATCCAACTTTTTATCTTTTCACCAGCTTCATCATCATCAGCATTAGATAACTCTGCAGACAAATTAGACAATGTATCAGCAAGCTGTGCTGGATTTTGCTGCTGAATATAACCTCTCTGCTGTTGTTCTACAAGCCCTTGTGCTAATTCGGACTGTCTTTCTGTCAATTGAGCAGCTCTTTGATTAATATCAGATAATTGTTGTTCTTGTTGAGCTGTTTTTTGTCTTAACATTTCAACTTCACGTCTGTTTGCTTCTTGGACTTGTTGAACTTTATTTGATACAGCCTTAAACACAATTATCAAACCGATTGCACTTAAAGCTATTGCAAGCCACCATGGATTCCCTGTTTCATCAGGTTTTGGTAAATTTGCAGGTCTATCAGAAGCTAAATATGGATCTGTAGAATCAGAAAATGCAATTGATACATTATCAGGGTTTACTTTTGGACTTGCAGCTTTTGCAATCAATTCTTTTAGTTCTTCCAAAGTTGTATTTGCTGGTAGTGCATTTTTATCCAATGTAACAGCTATTGAAATATCTTCAACAACACCTGGTTTAATATATTCATTTGTTTGAGTTTTTGTAACTCCATATTGAGTTTCTCTAGCTGTACGAGAATAATTTCTATTTTGAGAAGAATCAGATGTTCCATTTGGAAGCCCGTTTGGAAGATATACACTTACTGCATTAACATTTTTATTAGAATCATTTGTTCTATCACCTAAACCTTCAGAAAATGTTTGCTCTGTAACTGATGCTTTTCTATTTGGATCATAATCTATTGTATATTTCTCAACAGGTGCTTGACGCAAAAATGTACTTACTGTTGCAACATAATTACCTTGACCAATAAGTCTATCTAACTGTTGATTTACTTTTGAAGTCATATACTTATCATTTTCTTCCAAGCGTTGAAGCATTTCATCTTCAGCATCCATAATACTATGATAAGTATTACCGTTAGTATCAGTAATTGCAATATTTTCTGCAGTTAATCCTGTTACACTACCTAATAAAAGATTTGTAATAGCTTTTACTTTAACTTGATCTAATCGAGTTTCTTTATCACCTTTAGCCAAAGTAATTTGAACAGTTGCAGTTACAGGTTTTTGCATTGATGTGAACATTGTCTGTTCCGGAATCGAAATAAATACTGACGCATTTTCAATTCCATTAATTCTTCTTATTAATCTTGATAACTCTCCATTAATTGCTCTTGATAATCTAATTTTTTTATCTTCTTTGGTTGATGTGAAATCACCTTTGTCAAAAATTTCAAGACCAACATTTTGATCCATTAGACCACTTTGTACTATTTGAATTAATGCTTGATCTCTGTCTGTTGTATAACAAGCTTTTCTACCAGTTTTACAATCACCTTTTTTCAAGTACAAAATAGATTTTGTACCATCTAATCTTCTACTTACAGCAATATCATACTTTGCAAGTAACGCCTGAATTTCAATAGCTTTACCTGCATTATCAGTAGTCAACAAATCAACATCAGCCTTTAATGGTTCTCCTGTAATTTCAGTACCATTAGAGGGTTTACTTGATGAACTTACAATTCCTATTGTAACAAACAATGCCAATATTAATACTACAGCACCAATTACTCCATATAATAAAGGCTTATTCTCAAGTATTTTCTGAAAGTCCATTCTTCTCCCTCTTTGAAAGCATTAATTATTTAATTTATTCCAAGTCTGTTTTTATCTATATTTTATTTATTTTATACCTGAATTTGCATAACTTTGTCGTATGCTTGAATAACTTTACCTGTAAGCTGTGTTGCAACATTAATACTAATTTCTGATTTTGCCATAGCTGTCATTACATCGTGAATATCAACATTACCACTACCAGACATTACATCTTTTAACAAATTATCAGGAGCATTCAACTCTGTATTAAGATTTTCAACCAATCCTGACATTACTTGTTTAAAATCAGGAGATGCTTGATCTTCTACTCGCGAAATTCTAGCAGAAGGCATATTTCCTAAGCCTGTATCCAACTTTGTATGTTGAATTCTACCTGCTAAATCATATTGCGGATAAAAGCTGTTATACATTATTGCCTGCCTTTCTATATCTATAATAGCGTATATTTTTAAAATTTATACACATAACAGGCAAAAATCATCCAAATTCAGTAGGAAAATCACTAAATTTAAACTAAATTTACTACCTGTCTTGCATGGCTTTAATGATTTTCAGCAAAAAATCAAGATTTATTTAATCTTCTTCCAATTCTCTTCTAATATCATCTACTGTCACATGAAGAATTGGGGAATTTTCATCTTTTCGCAAAACTACATTTGTAATCCCAGATTGTACTATAAATCTTTTACACAAAATGCAAATAAAATTGTGTCCCCAAATATACATTGTAGCACCTTTGCATCTATCTTGCCCTGCTTGAATTATAGCGTTTTGTTCTGCATGAATTGATCTACAAGTTTCATATCTTGTACCTGATTCGATATTATGTTTAATCCTATAACATTCTCCTCTTTCATAACAAGATTCAACTTTCGATGGAGTTCCATTATAACCTGTTGCCTTAATTTTTTTATCATCACCTACAATTACAGCACCAACTTGTGCTCTTATACAATTAGATCTGCTTGCACAGGTCTTTGCCAAGTCTAAAAAATAATCTTCCCATGATTTAATTTCCATATTCTTTCCTCCGTCATTATTCTAGTATAAAATAATACCCCTTGCAAATAATCTTTTATATTATATTATGAGGTTATGCTTAATCTATTTAAGAGAGGCTCATTGAAAACTATTGATAAAGTTTCTTTAGACAAAGAAATTGAAAATTATAGTTTGAGCGGTGTTACAGGTGATGAAAAAGGATTAATAATTTCTCTTACATCTTTCCCCCAAAGAATGTATGAAATTCACTATACTCTTTATTCATTACTCACACAGACCGTAAAACCTGCAAAAGTTATTCTATGGTTAGGAATAGAACAATTTCCAAATAAAGAAAAAGATATTCCTGAAAAAGTTTTAAAACTAAAAGAAAATGGACTGACAATAGGCTGGTACAAAAATCTTCGTTCTTATACCAAATTAATTCCAACATTAACAAATTATCCAAATAATACTATTGTCACTGCAGATGATGATATTTATTATGAAAATGATTGGCTTGAAAAATTGATCAAAAGCTATGAAGAAAATAAAGATTGCATTATCTGCCATAGAGCACATAGAGTTAAAATAAAAAAAGATGCTCTTGCTCCTTATAAAAAATGGCCTAAAAAAATAAAAGGTGGGAAAGCTTCTTATATGAATTTCTTAACAGGAGTAGGCGGTGTTTTATACCCTCCAAACTGTTTATACAAAGATATTTTAAATGAAGAACTATTTATGGAATTAGCGCCAAAAGCAGATGACGTATGGTTTTGGGCTATGGCTGTTTTAAATCATACAAAAATTCTTGTAGTTAAAGATTGGATTAGAGAATTAACATATGTTAACCCCGAAAGAGAAAGAGGGTTAACAAATGAAATTACATTATTTTCATCTAACAAAAAGGGCGGAAATGATTTACAAATCGAAAACGTTATAAACCATTATCCGCAAATATTAGAAATTTTAAAAGAAAAAATTTAATTACTGTCTGTAATTTCTGATACCAGTTGTAATCATAGCAATACCATATTTATCACAAACTTCAATAAGTTTCTGATCTTTTATTGCTCCTCCTGGTTGAATTATTAAGCTTATTCTTCCTTGAATTGCAGAATAAATACAGTCCTCGGCAGGCAAAAAAGAATCTGAAGCCAATACAGCTTCTTTTGAGCCATCACAAGCATAATTCAAAGCCCATTCTACTGCTGACAAAGCATTTGTTTGACCTTGAGCAATAGCAACTGATTTAAAATCTCTTGCAATTACAACTGAATTAGTTTTAGCATGTTTTACAACTTTCCAAGCAAAAATTGCATCTTCAATTTGTTCTGCAGTTGGTTTTTCTCTTGTTACAACTTTAAACATATCTTTATCTAATTCACTATTATTTCTATCTTGAACTAAAGCTCCAAAAGGCGTCAATATTACTTCTTCAACTGTTAATCTTCTATAATCCTTTAATGGAGTATTTAATTTTACAAGCTTAATTTCTGAATTATCACTAAATAGTTCTAAAGCTTTTTCATCATAATCAGGAGCAACAACAACTTCTACTGCCATTGAATTTAAGTGCTTAGCAACTTCCTCATCAACTGTTTTTGAAAAACCAACAGTTCCATAAAAAGAACTTACAGGATCGCAATCAAAAGCTTTTGTATAAGCTTCATATAAAGATCTGCCTAATGCAACTCCACAAGGTTTTGTATGACGGATAATAGAAACACAGTTAACATCATAAAACTCACTTATTAAATTAGTAGCTTCTGTTACATTTAAAATATCATTAAATGTTAATTCTTTACCATTTACAACTTCATAATCAACCATTCTGTCAGTTTTATAAATAGCTCCTTTTTGATGAGGATTTTCTCCATATTTCATATCTTTTAATTTTTCAAAATTAAAAGTCTTAAATGGTTTTTCACCTGTTTGTTCTGCTAATTTTGAACAAATTAATCTATCATAATTTGCTGTAAAATTAAAAGCTTTAACTGCTAATTTTAACCTGCCAAAATCATTTGCATTTAATGCTACATAATAATCGACTTTATCAACTATTACTGTTACGTTTTTATAATTTTTAGCTCCTGCTCTTAATATTGCAACACCTGCAATATCAATTTTACTAAGAACTTCATCTGCATCTGCTGATTCAAATGAAATTTTTTCAAATGGACAAACATTCACTACTACCATATCAAAAGATTTAATAGCAAGTCTTTCTAATTCATTTAATTCTCGAGAATCAGAACTATTAGCTAAAATACCAGCAAGAATAGTTTCGTTCATTGCTGCAAAATCTTTTGATAAAAAACCTAATGAATTTGAAAATTCAGCAATATCTATTACATCAACATCCGCACCTTTCAAAAATTCATAGGTATCTCCACCTGCAACAATCTCATAATCAAACTTTTCTACTAAATTTTTAGCGAAATCAATTAACCCAACTTTGTCATACACACTAATAAAAGCACGTCTTTTCATATACTACCCTCAATTTCAATATAATTTTTTATTATAACACTATTATAAAAAATTGATATTTTCTTAGCATTTCGTAACTATTCGTTGATTTTCTTGAAATTATTTCTTTGCTATATTATAATTAATCAATGAAAGAGGGTAATGATGGTAAGTAATAGAATAACAGAAGGCGTAGGGAAAAAGATAGTTGAAGCCCTAAAAAAACAATCAGATATCGAAATTCAAAATGTTGTAGAAAATCCTGTACCTGTTGTTGATGAACAACAAGCTTTAAATAATGAACCTGAAATAGAATACACAACAGAACAAGAGGATAATTTTGATTCTCAACCAAATCAAGAAGAACAAGTTGAATTTGAACAAAATGAACAATTTGAATCTGAAAATGATTTTTCTAATCAAACTATCCAATCTTTTACACAACCATCAATACTCACTCCACCACCAATTATGGAAAAAGATAATTTTGCAAGCGATTTAGAAGGTTTTGAAATCCCTACAAATATTGCCGTTTTAAAACAATTAATCAACCAACTCCCAGCTGGAGTTTCAAAACAAACCGGTGCACAAATTATCAAACAAACAATGGAAGCCCTTGGTATTTCAATGAAAAGCGTTCTTCAAGAAGCTCAACAAGTACAGGAAAGCCTCAACAATTCAGCAAGAGAATGCCAAACTTCCATAATGGAATATAAAAAACAAATTAATGTACTTGAAAAACAATCTCATAAACTGCAAAGGCAATATGCAGCTCTAAATGATATAATAAGTTTATTTATTCAAACAAATATCTAAAAAAACGGCTTTTAAAAGCCGTTTTTTTATCTATATGTAAATGAACTTTGAATATTTTTATCAATCATACCCAGACAAGATTGATATTCTGCATCTATCATCTTTAACCTAGATTGATATTGCAACATTTGCATATCCAATTTCTGTTCCAAAACCTTTAATTTCGCTTGCCGTTGCTGAAGCATTTTTGTAGTTGGGGACTCTGGATCATAATCATTACCAACTTGCATCAAATCACTTACAGATTGAGACAAACCCATTTTCGTCTGAGTAATTAACTGGATTTTATATTCCAAGTCCAATCTTTGTTGTTGAAGATATAATAATCTGATTTGTGAGGTAATTAATCCCATTTTTATCTACCTTTACCTTGTTTCATTGAGGTGACTACCCCTCAAGAAAGTGTGCTGATTATTTTCTGCAATCAGCTGTTCCATTTTTTGAAACTGATGACGGTGATAATTTAATCTGTATTGTGCCATCTTTCGTTTCTTATTCATTGTTAAGAATTCTTTTATTCCTTCAACAAATGAATTTGACATAGCTTTTATAGGATTTTTCCTTATCAGGAAATTTTTTGAATATAATAAGAAATCTATTAATCTTTTTATATTCATTTCTAAAGTATCACGAAGCATTTTTCTCCTTACACTTTAGACCTACATGTATATTAAAACAATCTACACTCAAATATTGCCATGCAAATGGATATTTGCTTAACATGTCTTAATCTTTTGTAGTCTATAGTTATTCATTCTTTTTCTATAACGGATAAATTGATTAAAAACTTTAACCAAAATAAAAAACTTGTAAAAAAATTTTACAAGTTTTGAATAGCTTTACTATCACCATCGATAGATTCTTTAAGCATCTTTTTAACAACATCGCCCTGTGTATCGAGCATCTTACAAACTGTTTCAATATTTCGGACTTTATTTGATAATATAGTATCAGCATTAGCTGTAATATTACCTGTTACATTTTGATAAGCAGCTAAAGCAGCAGAAGAAGTACCTTGCATCAAGTTTCCCATAACAATTGCAGGCAAACCATATTCCCCTAAATAAGGAGCAGCAGCTTGCATAATACCACCCCAACCAGAAATTACACCAGCGATAGGTAATACTATATTCTTCATTGAAAAACCATAGCCATTAGCAGCACCAAGGCCATAAGCAGCACTTGCTACATCTGCAATACCTCCAACACCTGATGCATAACCAGTAGCTACACCAGATTCAGTTCCCCATCCACTTACAATTGATGAAGCTGCACCTGTGGCATAACCATCTAGCCCCCAAGATACAGGAGCTGCTCCTGATGGGAAACCTGAATAATTATATAAGGAATCTATCCCGTAAGAAGATCCTCCATTAAATTTTGAAGCATAAGAAGTCCCCGGAATATTCATAGATTCAGAAGCACCAAATACAGTTGCAAATGAAGATGGTGCAAACAAACTTGCTAAATTATATAAAAATCCGCCAGTTGCACCAAAACCGGAACCTAGCCCATTACCAGAAACTGTTAAATCTCTTAATTGATCATAAGTTTCCCATAATTGAGCTTTTGCATCTCCACTTGCTGAACCAAATTTATTTGCTATTACTAAGTAACTATCATTTTTATAAGCCATTTGAACCTCTTATATATTATTCGAATGTTTTGAATGTAGATTCGATATTCTTTTCAATAACTTTTTTAACAGCTTCCATTTCTGTTTGTAAAGCTTCTTGTTCTGTATCTAACTGTCTTAATCTTAATTCAAGAGTTCTATCTTGTTCTTGGATTTTTTCTGTTTTTGCATTGATATCTGCAATTTTCTTTTCGTATACTTGCATATCATAATTATATTGATTCATTGCATCATTATATGCATTTTCATCAGTTATAGTTTCTGTATTCAAAGCATAAGTTGCTGTAGAATCTTCAAATCTAATTGATTGAGGACGACCTGAATCATCTAAATCTACAAAAGCTTTTTCTGTAGTTTCGATTTTTGTTTTTACATTTTCTGCATAATATGAAGTTAGTTTCCCTTGATTTTCTGTAGGTTTTGTAGGATCAGGAGCTGTAATAGCTGCAGAAGTTAAATCTTCTAATGAAGCAAAATAAGTTCTTCCTTGATATTGCCAAGTATAGATATTATCAGAAGATGCAATATTTTCATCAGGGAACTGTTCACAAATTTCTTCATAAGCAGCTTTTTGGTTCGGATCAGTCGGATCATATTTTGAGACTTCACAGTTCCCTACATATGTTGGAACTCCAGATTCAACTGAATAATTTTTAGCATCACCAGTACCAGCAACTGCCTTATCCAGTTCAGTTTTTGTTGTAAATTTCATACTACCATCAGTATCAGTATATACAAACAAATTATCTAAATCCTCATTTTTTAAATCAGGATAATCTTCACATATTTTTTCAAAATTATCTCTTTGATCTTTATTTAACGGATCATATTTATTAACAGTGTTACCACCTACTGTATATGTATCACTAGCACCATCATAAGCAACATCACCCTGTACGATATTACCAGATGATCCTTTAGTATCTAAAACAACTTGAGGATTTGCTTTATTTGTCCTAATTCCAGTATATACATCTGAATAATGATAATGAGTCACAATATAATTATAATTAGGGTCATCTGTAATCTCTGTCATACTAGTAATTGTTTCATCATAAGTTCCCTCAGTATATGAATACTGTGTTGTAGTATAATCCTGTGTACTAGGAGCTGTTGGAACTTCTAGTGCAAGCAATTCATTAAAAGTATTTGCACTTTGATTTGCTAAAGCAGTACGTGCCTGATTTATCTGTTGTCCTTCATATTCAACATTAGTTTTTCTAGCGGTCAAACCTAAATATCTTGCCTGTGAAGCTGCCATACCCATAGGGCTACTCTCCTCTTAAAATTACTACCTTACAATTAGTCTTATAATAATGTTTCAAAAAAAGTCAACATTACTATAAAAATTATACGGTATTAATTTAAAAATATATATAGAAATAGTTGTAAAATCATACATTTGAATGATAAAAATTTGAAAATTTCGCATAAAAAAAGTAGAGTCCCCTAATCAGGACTCCACTTTTCTACTAATAAAACTATTCTTCAGTTTGTTCAGAATCACTTGAACCGATTTTTTCTTCATTTACAGTCAAAGCAATACGTTTATCTGTAGGATTAAATTTTAAGATGTAAGTATCTATTTTATCACCTACCTGCAAAATACATTCTTTTTGGTTTTGTAATTCAACAACTTCTGCATGAGGTAAAAGAGCTTCAACACCAGGGAACACTTCTACAAAAGCTCCAAAATGTTTAATTCTTGTAATTGTACCTTCTACCTTATCGCCTTCTTTAATTTGTTTTTCTGCTTCTAACCATGGATCTGGTTCCAAATTTTTCAAACTTAAAGATACTCTTTGTTTATCATGATCAACGGCAATAACTTCAACATCAATTTTATCACCAACATTCAAAATATCAGTAGGATGATCAATCCATCTCCAAGATAATTGAGAAAGTGGTAATAAACCATCAATACCGCCTAAATCAATAAAAGCACCAAAATCAGTAATTCTCACAACATCACCTTTTACAATTTGACCAGGTTCAATTTGAGAGAAAACATTTTTTCTTGCTTCTACTGCACTATCTTCATAAACTTTTTTATTTGAAAGAATGAAATTATTTTGTTGAGGATCAAGAGTTAAAATTTTCAACTCAATTTTTCCGCCAACTTCTAATTCATTTTCTTTAACTCTTAATTGAGAAGAAGGAACAAAACCTCTAACACCTGAAATATCTACTAAAACACCACCCTTAACAATACCTGCAATTGTGCCAAGAATTGTTTCATCAGCTTCTTTAGCTTTTTCAAGTTCTTTCCAAGCATAAGCAAGATCAACTTTCTTTCTTGAAAGTAAGAATTTTCCATCTTCATCTTCTTCTCTAATGATTAAGAATTCATATTCTTCACCTTTTTTGAACTTGTCTTCAACATTTTCATCTTTATCAACAGCTTCACGAGTTGGAACAACTGCTATAGTTTTAGCGCCAATGTCTACCATTACTCCTTGACTGTCATAACCACAAACGATGCCTTTTACTAAATCACCTTTTTGAAACTTGTAATCATATTGTTTCAATAATTCTTCAAAATCTAACTCACTTGATGTCATTTTTACTCCAATTGTCATACGACACTAATCTGTTACTATTGTGACTATTGTAGCAAATTATTAAAAATTTGTAAAGATTTTTGTAAATTCTTTTAACAATTTTAATAGCACAATACACGTGAGATGTTACCCTCTCACGTGTCATATATGCTTACGAGTTCTATGCTTTCAGAGATTTTATTAACTCTGAAATAGTATTTTCTTGAATTTCAATCTCTGAAATTCTTGCTTTTGTTTGTTCTATTAGCTCTTTAGGGGCATTTGCAACAAACTTAGGGTTATTAATTCTGCCTAATAGAGATTTCTTTTCAGCAGTAAGTTTGTCCAATTTCTTTTGCTGACGAGCTACTTCAGCATCCAAATCAATTAAATCTGCAAGAGGTAATATAATTTTTGAAGCAGAAACAACTGCTGTAGCACTCTTTGGAGGTACTGGAGCATTCATATCTGCATAAGAAATATTTTCAACTCTTGCTAGACGTTTAATATAAGCTTCAATTTCTTCAAAAATTGGTTTTTCATCTTTTTCAGCTCTGATTTCGATATCACATTTAATTGAAGGTGAAATATTGAAACTTTGACGAACATTACGCAATGATGTAATTGTTTCAAATACAAGTTCCATTTCTTGAGCTTCTTTAGAAAATTCCAATTCTTCTTTAAATGTTGGGAATTCTGCAACAATTAAAGCTTTAGTTTCAGTTTCTTTTGGTATTAATTGCCATACTCTTTCAGTAATATGAGGCATTACAGGGTGTAACATTCTCAATGACATATCAAGAACATATCTCAATACACGCTGTGTATTTGCTTTTAACCCAGCATCTTGAAGTTGAATTTTAGCAATTTCAACATACCAATCGCAATATGAATTCCAGAAGAAATCATATAATACGTGAGCAACTTCACCAATTCTGAATTCTTTAATATTATCATTTACTTCTTTTGCTGTTTTATTTAACTTATCCAAAATCCATTTATCAGCAATTGTCAAATTATCAAAATCAATATCTTTATTATCAACACCATCAAGATTCATCAATACAAACCTTGAAGCATTCCAGATTTTATTAGCAAAGTTTCTGCCATATTCAAATCTTTCTTCACTCATTTTGATATCTTGACCGCCATATGTACATAAAGAAGTCATCGTAAATCTTAAAGCATCACAGCCGTATTTATCAATAATTTTAACAGGATCAATTGTATTACCTTTAGATTTAGACATTTTTTGACCTTTTTCATCTCTGATAAGACCGTGAATATATACAGTTGAGAATGGAGCTTTTCCTGTAAATTCCAATCCCATTGTGATCATTCTTGCAACCCAGAAGAAAATAATATCAAAACCAGTTACAAGAGTTGTAGTAGGATAGAATTTTTTGAAATCCTCGCTTTCAGTATTTGGCCAACCCATAGTAGAAAATGGCCATAATCCAGATGAGAACCAAGTATCAAGCACATCTGAATCTTGAGTATAATTTTCAGGATCCGGATTTTCTTTTGCAACAACCATTTCTCCAGTTTCGTTATGATAATAAGCTGGAATTTGGTGTCCCCACCATAATTGACGAGAAATACACCAATCACGAATATTTTCCATCCAACCTAAATAGTTCTTTTCCCATCTATCAGGAACAAATTTTATTCTACCGTCTTTAACAGCAGCAATAGCTTCTTTTGCAAGAGGTTCCATTTTAACAAACCACTGTTCAGAAAGTAACGGTTCAATAGTAGTACCACAACGTTGACATTTTCCAACATTATGTTCGTGATCTCTTGTTCTTAATAAGAAATTATTATATGAAAGCATTCCAATAATTTTTTCTCTAGCTTCATATCTATCAAGTCCGTGCAATTCTTGAGGGACTTGACCACAAGCTTTCATAGTACCGTCATTGTTGATAACCCAAATAGGAGCTAATCCATGACGTTTTCCAACTTCAAAGTCATTTGGATCGTGCGCTGGAGTGATTTTTACTGCACCTGTTCCAAAATTCTTATCAACATATTCATCTGCGATAATAGGAATTTCTCTACCTGAAAGCGGAATAATAACAGTTTTTCCAATTAATTCCGAATATTTATGATCTGATGGGTGAACAGCAATTGCAACATCCCCAAAAATTGTTTCAGGACGAGTAGTAGCAACAATAATTGCCCCACTTTCACCTTTTAATGGATAAGAAATTTCCCACATATGTCCTTGTTCTGTTGCATATTCTGTTTCAACATCAGAAATCGCACTATTACAACGAGGGCACCAATTTACAATATATTTTCCTTTATAAATTAAACCTTTTTCGTAAAGTCTTACAAAAACTTCTTTTACAGCATCAGAACAACCTTTATCAAATGTAAAACGTTCTCTTGAGCGATCAAAAGAAGCACCCAAGCGTTTACATTGGTCTAAAATTGCAGACTTATGTTCATTAGCCCATTTCCAAGTTTCTTCCAAAAATTTTTCACGGCCTAAGTCGTAACGAGAAAGACCTTTTTCACGAAGCATTTTCTCAACAACATTTTGAGTTGCAATTCCAGCATGATCTGTACCTGGTAACCAAAGAGTTTCATAACCTGCCATTCTATGATAACGAGTTAGAATATCTTGCAAAGTTTCATCCAATGCGTGTCCCATATGCAAAACACCAGTAACATTTGGCGGTGGAATTACAATTGAATATGGTGGTTTTTGGCTTTTTGCATCAGCCTTAAAAAACTCGCCTTCTTCCCAAAATTTATATATACTATCTTCAGTTTCTTTGGGGTCATAAACTGTAGGTAAATCTTCAATTTTAGTTGCTGTCATATAAAAATCCCTCTTATTTTTTTCGTATGACATTAGAATATCACAAAAAGAGAATTTATTAAATATTATATTCTTAAAGGATAATTTTTAGGAACTTTCCAACCAGCTTGCTCTATCATATAAGCACAACTGTTTCCCCTTTCACTAATAGTATATCCACTATCTGAACTTGAAATACAGTACTGGATTAAAGTTTCTTCATCTCCTTCCCAATACGACCCACCTGCTCCATGATATGGACCAGGGAAACAAGTACTTATACCAACAGGACATTTGGGAACGACACGATAACTTGACGTGTTATAGTCATCACTTTTATATACAGGTCGATTTATGAGAAAAGTAAAAACATCTCGACCTACAACATTTGGCCCTTTATCACCATTCAAATCAGCAAATACAATTGTACCATTATACCCAATACCAAGAGTATTCCCATAAAGCATTACCCCATCAGGTAAACATGCATAATTCATACCCCCTGTAGTTGATACATACGCAAACTGTACACCAGTAGAAGACTTAATGCTTGCATTATATTTACACTTATGAGTTTTTAAATATGGGAAATAATATTTTGTAATAACTGAAGTATTTAAAGATGGATGTTGCCCAGAAGGAGTTTGTACTATAAAATCCCAACCGCTCATATCACCGTAATCTTTTACTGCCATACTTTCTGCGTTTTTCAGCAAAGAATAAACATGGCGTAATTTATTCGCTGTCACCTCTTTTTTATATTCATAAATCAAATTAGATAATGTCATCGCTGCGACAACACCGATAATTCCTAAAGTTATTAAAACCTCTGCTAATGTAAATCCTTTTTTTATTTTATAGTGATGTTTCATATCACTATTATGACATTCTTTGTTTATTTTTTCAACCCCTCGAAACCCTTGCAGGATAAGCTCTAAATCGCCCCCCCCCCGAGCACTGCATGTGTAGACAGACATACACAATTATCTGCAAATTTGCAAGATTTTTGTGCACGCACTACTTCAAATCTTTTCATATTCTGCTCCTTTCTCTTTTTATTATTATAAATTATTATATATAAAATTGCAATAAAAAAAGCACTGACGAATCAGTGCCTTTTTTATTCTATATAACTTACGCTTTTGGAATAGAATTAGCAATAATTTCCATTTCATCCAAAGATGCATATACAGCGTGACATCCACAATCTACATACAAGATTTGACCTGTTGTACCTGTAGACAAATCAGATGCTAAGTATAAACCAGCTTTACCAACATCTTCCAATGAAACATTTCTTCCAAGAGGAGCTTTTGCAACTGCAGCTTTAAGCATTTTATCAAATCCTGAAATACCTTTAGCAGCAAGAGTTTTAACAGCACCAGCTGAAATACAGTTAACTCTAACACCTTTTTTACCTAAGTCAGCAGCTAAGTATCTCATTGAAGATTCTAACGCAGCTTTTGCAACACCCATTACATTGTAGTTAGCTACAACATATTCAGAACCTAAATATGTTAGAGCAAATACTGAAGCACCTTCATTTAAAATAGGTTCAGCATGCTTACATAATGAAATTAATGAATAAGCACTTACACCTAATGCTAAATCCCAACCAGCTTTTGATGTATCAATAAATCTGCCTTGTAAATCTTCTTTAGCAGCAAAAGCAACAGCATGGATTACAAAGTCTAATTTACCATATACTCTTTCACATTCTTTAAATACAGCTGCAACTTCATCTTCTTTTGTTACATCACAACTCATAATAACTTTAGCATTCATATCTTCAGCCAAAGGTCTTACACGTTTTTCCATTGCTTCACCAGCATATGTAAAAGCGATATCAGCACCAGCTTCAAATAATTGTTTTGCGATAGCATAGGCAATTCCATGAGTATTTGATACTCCGAAAATAACACCTTTTTTACCTTCCATTAGTTTCATAATTATTTCTCCCTCTTTAAATGAACTAAAATACTAGATTAATTCTAGCAAAAAAATATTATTAAAGCAAACATTTTGAATTGTTAACAATTGTAACAACATGCAAACATGCTGAAATCAAGTGAAACAGGAAGTTTTTATATATTTAAGAGAGATTAACAAGCAGGAGAGCTATGAGCGTTTCAAACGTATACAATCAAAGCAAAATAAACGCAATAAAGCTTAACCTTGGTGTCCAAGCCAAGAAAGCTTCTGCGAACAAACCTGCATATATGCAAATGACAGGCTCTATTTTTGATGCGCCTGGTGTCAAAAATTCAGCAACTGCTACAGCAAATTCTCTTAACGACTTAAACACAAGTAAGAGTTTAAGTGAACTTAACGCATCAGGGGAAACAACAGGAAGCAGCAAATCTTCAACTGAAGATATTAAATCTATTGATAATGCTGCTGACGGCAAAGCTGCTGCTGCTAGTGCTGAAAGCAGTGCAGATGAAGTTGAAAGCTTAACAAAAGACACTCAAAATGATCAAAAAACTGTTGAAAAATTTGATTCTGATGCTCAAAAATTAGATAAAAAAATAGAAAAAGATGATAAAAAATTTAAAACACAATTAAAAAAACAAGAAAATGATTTAAAAAAAGATAATCAAAAATTACAAAAATTAGTAAAAGAAACAGAAGAAACACAGACAGAAGTTGAAAATGCACAAAATGAATTGGATTCATTACTAGGCTCCGCATCTTTTTCTATTAATAGAGATCCAAATAGCGGGGATACTTCAAATCCAAATCAAGATAGAATTAACGAATTACAAACTATAATTGGTGCGAATGTAACTCTACTTCAAAGCAATGGTCAACAAATTTATTCATTACAAAGAAGTTCTTCAAGAACTATAACTAAAATGACAAAAACTAATGCAAACTATGTAAAAGTTAACCAACAAAACTCTAAAGCAATAACTCAAAATCAATCTAAAACAGACAAAGTTATAGAAACAGCAACATCAATTGAACAAATAAGTGCTCTAGTTTCCCAAACAGGTCAAGCTGTAAATTATGCAGGTAAAGGCTTAATAATTCTTGGACAATCAATGTCTGCAACACCTTTTACCGCAGCAGTAGGTAGTGCATTAATTGCTACAGGCCAAGTTATGCAAAAAGTCGGAACCGTTGTAGAAATGGTCGGGAACTACGGACAAACTGCAGCAAATATTACTAAAACTGCTGCATACGCAGCTGATGGAAACTTAGCAGGAGCATTAACAAGTGCAGCAAGTGCAGTACAAACAGGTTCAGCAGCGGTTAAATCAACTAAAAATTTAGGTAATACATTTGAAAAAATAAATGAACAAGCAAATCAAGCAACTCAAAAATTAACAGCAGATAGAGTTGCAAGACAAACAGTCAATGATACCATTAAGAAAGATGGCATGGAAGGCCTTGGCGGTATGAGCACTAAACAAGCAAGGAAATCTACAGCCGCAAAACTTCAAGCCCAAATGGCAAATGGAACAATTTCTACAGATGCAAAATGGGCTAAAGGACAATTAAATGACTTAACAGAACAAATAACAAGTGTACCTAAAGACGGCACAAGTATTGCTCAACAAGCTTTAAATAGCAGTAAAACTCAATTCGCAGATGCCGTTACATCAGCTGGCGGTTCAATAAAAGATGGAGTTGTCAGTGGACTTGACAAAAAAGCAAAAAAAGAAATTAATAACAAAGTTAAAACAGGATTTACAAATACTGCAACAGATACAGTCAAATCAAGCAAAAAATTTGACTGGGGCAAATTAGCAAATGGCTTACAATCTACAGCTGCAAAACTAGGATCTCAAAATACTCAACAAACACCAACTACAACAAGTAAAGGACCTGCTCCTCAATGGGATTTAAGCAGTGATAGCAAATTTCAAAAAATATATAACTACAACAGACGTTACGCATAAAAAAGAGTTTAACCTACATAAAAGTTAAACTCTTTTTTATTGCTTTACACAAAATTTATTCAAAATATGATAGATTATTTGCCTTATTTCTTGCAGCTGTTTGTTCTTCTAACATTATGTTCATATATAATATTTTATTTGCAGTTGCTTGATCAAGATTTATAAATTCTGCACCTGCTCGTCTATCACTTGCGGATACAATTTTTACATCAGCATTAATATTTAGGTCTCCATATGAAATTTGAACAGGAACAACATCTCCAACTTTTAAATCATTGTGATGTGTCACAGCAATTCCGCCTCTTGATATATCTAACAATGAATCTATTTGAGAATTATCTGCTAAATGAACAGGATTTTTGTTATCATTAGTACTAAATCTCATATATTGACGTTTATCAATAGAGTTAACATTATAATCCACAACTCTTTGTTTATAAGCATATTTTCCCATATCTTCATCTGAAATATCAGTATCGGTATCAGAATCAGTATCTACATCAGAATCTGTGTCAACATCAGTATCTGTGTCAACATCAGTATCTGTGTCAACATCGGTATCTGTATCTACATCGGTGTCTGTATCTACATCGGTGTCTGTATCTACATCGGTATCTGTATCAACATCGGTATCGGTATCAACATCGGTATCGGTATCAACATCGGTGTCTGTATCAACATCGGTGTCTGTATCAACATCGGTATCTGTATCGACATCGGTATCTGTATCTACATCAGTATCTGTATCAACATCGGTATCTGTATCGACATCGGTATCTGTATCTACATCAGTATCTGTGTCAACATCGGTATCTGTATCGACATCGGTATCTGTATCGACATCGGTGTCTGTGTCAACATCGGTATCTGTATCAACATCGGTGTCTGTGTCAACATCAGTATCTGTGTCAACATCGGTATCTGTATCAACATCGGTATCTGTATCGGTATCGATATCAGTATCTGTATCAGTGTCGGTATCAATATCTGTATCTGTATCCGTATCGGTATCAATATCGGTATCCGTATCAGTATCAATATCACTGTCTGTATCCGTATCGGTATCAATATCTGTATCAGTATCAGTGTCGGTATCTGTATCTAAATCAGTATCAGTATCAGTATCTGTATCAGTGTCGGTATCTGTATCTGTATCACTATCACTATCGGTATCAATAGGATCATCATAATAATAATTTCTTTCATCCTCATCTCTACCAATAGCTGTTACATCCTCAGGTCTTACAGGCTTTGCTACTATTTCAATATCATTACCTTCTACTGGTTTTGTTCTGTCATCTTCCTCTGTATAAAAACCATCTTTTCCTTGAGATATATGTTTACCATCAACATATACATTATCAGAAGTAATAGTTAATTTACCATCATCCTGTAATCTTCCATTCTCAACCGTAACTTTTGAATCTGCTAATGATGGATCAATTCTTGTTCCTTTATTTATATCTAATGCAGTTAAGTCAACATTTTTAGGTTTTATATTGCCATTTGGTCCATAATAATCTTGAGGAGTATAAGGCACTGATCCTAAATTTTCGATATTTAATTCTGCACCTCTTGTAACAACTTTTATATCTTTTGCCGCTGTAATTTCTCTAATATTTGTATTACCAGAAAACTCTGCATTAATATTACCTTCTCTAGATATCATTGTACAAACATTTGTTTGTGTATATTTATCGTCTAGACCTTTAATATTAATATCATTTATTGCTAATACGTCCATTCCACCATTTTTATCAGTTTGGTTGAATGTTAATTTATTATCAGAAGTCCCAATCTTATCACTTGAAATCATTGAAATTGAAGTTCCTTCAACATTTGCAAGTGAAGAATCTGAAGATGCATTCAATAATGATCCTGATTTTCCATTTTCATCATAATCTGAAATTAATATGACACGACCATCAGCTTTAATTCTGTCAATATTCATATCAGAACCGCGACTTGCCATATTGATTACATAATTATTTCCTGAATCTTTAGTATCAGTTGTAGTTGCTTTAATTTTGCCACCTACATTGATATTAATAGATTTATTAAAATCTCTTGAATTAGGATCAACACCTGTACATGCGCCATCTGCACAATTTCCTGCACCTTGGCCGATTGTACCATCTTTAACTTCAATATTTAAGTTTTTATCAGCTTTAATTAAATTAGCAGTAGTTCCATAATTTAATAAGCTACCATTATCAATTTTTATATTAACATCACCAGTTGAAGTTAAATAATCTTTACCAGTTTTGTCACCAAGTACAACATTTGAATTTTTGTTGTTTATATTAATACCGTTTGCACTTACATTTCCTAATACATTGATACCTTCTGCTCCAGTATTATTAATAGTCACAGAATTTGTACTATTTGAAACCAAGGCACCATTTGCAACTTTTACACCATTTTTACCTGTATTTGTAATAGTTGTATTTCCATATGAATTGTTAATTTTACCATTTACAACAATGCCATCATTACCGGAATTTGTAACTAACAATTCACCATTTTTATTATTTAATAATCCAGTAGAAGCAATTAAAACTCCAGATCCAGTATTATCAACTGATAATTTGCCGTTTTGATTAATCAATGATCCAGAAATATTTACTGCACCATTATTATTTACAAGCAATGTATCACCATTACCATTAATTGAGCTTCCTGAGATATTAATACCTTTAGAACCGGAATTATTGATTTCAATATTGCCCTTACCAAAATTTTTCATAGTACCAGCAATATTTGTTCCACCATCTGCACCGTATGATTTAATAATAATACTTCCATTATCATTCGCAAATTCATTTGCTGGATTTAGATTATCTGTATTTACAAGCTTGTTAAATAAATTTTCGGCCTGCATATTTGAAAGGATTTTTGTAGAATCTTTTACCCCAGCCATCATAAGTGCACTATCAGTAATATTTACATTAGCAGCGTTAATATCAATTGCATTTCTTGCTAAAACTTTTCCGTCAACTTGGACAGTACCAGTACCAGGTACACTTAGTCTTGATTCATAATCATGGATTAAAGAAGGTCTTGAAAGGTCACTTTTATATTTTTCATATGCTTGACTGTCAGGTGTCATAACTGACAAAGAGCCAACATTTAAAACACCGCTAGAACCAACCAACATACCATTTGGAGATACAAATACAACATTTCCATTTGTAAATTCGCCACTTTTATTTACAGAATTTACAATACCTTGGATATTAATTTGATTATCAACTAAGTTTACAAATGTAGAAATATCTTGACCACTTGTAGCATTATGGAATATTAAATTTGCAATATCACCAGCACTTAATTCAAAATCATGATATTTTCTAAAACCAATATCCCCATTTATTGCAGATGGATCAATATTATAAATTCCATTATTTCCTTCTATACCGGAAATATTAGTCGCAACTACCTGCAAACAAAATGATTGTTGTAAAAAGAAACAAAAGGTCAAGGCAGATGCTACAACTTTTCTTTTTCCAGCTTTAACCCTAATCATATGTATTTTATCCTTTCAATTTTTCTTAATCCAAATTTTACTATTTAACTACTTAGCTAGTCTTATTATATTAACAAGAGAGTATGCGTTTTTCTATTCATTATTACAAATAATTAATAATTACGCATAATTAGATTTAATTATAAAATTGAAAAAGATTTTTTGTTGCTAGTATATTAACAATTGTAAATAAGCATTTCTATTGTTCTTTTCTTTTCATAATTGTTGTTGCTAACCACCAATAACAAATATAAAAAACGAACATTAATGACAACATTTCTGCTAATGCCGGTAATTTTATAAACTTGTTAAAAACTACAAACAAAACAATAGCCGGAATAAAAGAAATGAAAATCCTATTAAATATTAATTTCGGATAAATTAATCTTAATCCTGGCAATACTATAATTACACTAAGAAGAAAATATAAAAAGTTCGCAATCAATGTTGCCATGCCAACACCGATTAATCCATATTTTGGAATTAACAAAATATTTAATACTACATTAGCAATTCCTGATGTTAATTTAATTATAAAATCAATATAAGTTTTGTTAGCTAAATGATATTGAAGAGTTGTGTAATCAGTCAACGCCATAAAAAATGTTCCGAAAGCGAAATATGGAATTAACTTGAATGCTATCAAAAATTTATCATTTGAAGAAAGCATTTGAACATAATCAACTGAATATAAAGAAATTACTGTAATCACGGGCAAAGCAATCAAAACATAATAACCTGTAAATCTTGATATTAAAGGTCTTACATCAATCTTTTCTTCATACATATTTATAATTCTTGGAATAGCTGCAACTGTAATTATAGAAAAAATTGTCATCAACAATGGCAATGTAAGTCCATAAGCAACACCTACAATCCCTACTTCTGAAAAACCATGAATACTATTCATAATAAATTTATTACTTTGATTTATAATCCAAGCACTTAAAGATGTTGCAGCAATAGGAATACCATATTTCATGATTGGAAAAACAGAAGCCCATTCAATTTTTTGCAATTTAAACCAAGATAAAATATTACTTTGATAAATTAATAAAATATCAATTAAAGAAATTGACACTCCCATACCTAAAAGCAAAGCAATTGCCCCTAAATGGAAAAATTTCACAAAAAATATTGATAATAATATTGTCAAAAACTGATTTACAATAGTTGATAATGTAAAAGACATTGACTTTAATTGTGCTCGCAAAAGCTGGAATAACAAAGCTCTTATTGCAACAGGGATTATCAATACAAGAATTGCTAAAAAATATTTAACAGGGATATGGAAAAATTCATAAAAATTATGTCTGAATGTCAATGCCAAAATAAACATTAAAAAGACATTCGTAACCAACATTGTAACTAATGTTGTTAAATATTTAGGCATATCCTGCATCATCTGATGGTGTTTAAAAAATCTCAAACCTGATAGACCAACCCAATCAGAAAAGATGATACATAAGAATGATAAAACAGCAATTGATAAAGAATAAAGTCCATATTGATCAGGAGATAATAAACTTGTATACACTGGAACTATAATTGCATTTCCCAACATCCCGATTATTTTGGAAGGAGAATATTTTACCATATCTCTAAATATAGCTTTTAACTGTTCTTTTTCAACTTCTCTGTTTTCTACAAATTCCATTCTTAACCCTACTTATAAATTTTTTAAATTATACTACACATTATTAATCTTGTAAAATTCCAAACAAATCGTAATCATCAGAACGATTAATCAATACATTTTCTATATCACCGGGAACTACAGGTTTTTCAGATGTTGCATAAACCATACCGTCAATTTCCGGAGCATCATGTTCTGATCTCATAATTACAACACCATCATCTGTGTATCCTTCTACAATACAAGGAATGATTTTGCCAATGTATGATTCATTTACGGCTTTTGAAATCTTCTTTTGCAATGTCATTAATTTTTTATGTCTTTGTTTTTTTATTTTCGCAGGAATTTGATCTTCCATTGAATAAGACACTGTATTTTTTTCTCTTGAATACTCAAAAACACCCATTTTTTCAAATTTCATACGTTTTACAAAATCATATAATTCTTCAAACTGCTCATCAGTTTCTCCTGGATACCCGACAATAAATGCAGTTCTAATTGCGACATTTGGGATTTTTGATCTTATTTTATTTATTAATTTTTCATAATCCATAACAGGTCTGCGCATAGCTTTCAAAACTTCGGCATTACTGTGCTGTAATGGCAAATCAATATATTTAGCAACCTTATCTAATTTAGCTATTGTGTCAATTAATTCGTCAGACATTTGAGATGGATATGCATACATAATTCTTATCCAGCCAAGACCATCTATTTTATTTAATTCTTCTAAAAGTTGAGGCAAAGCTTGCTTACCATATAAATCAATACCATAACTTGTAGTATCTTGTGCAATTAAAACAATTTCAGTCACACCTTTATCAACAAGACTTTTTGCTTCTTCCACAATATTTTCAATAGTTCTTGAATGATACTCTCCTCTAAGATTTGGAATAATACAATATCCACAATGATAATTACATCCGTCAGCAATTTTTATATAAGAGCTTGCACCTACTGTAATTTGTTGTCTGTCAATATTTTCAGGATAAATATAATCTGGTTTTTCTGAAACATGTTCTGAATATTTTTTATGATTAGCAACATGTTCTACAACATCTACAATTTCTTTTATATCAGAAGTTCCAATCATACCTGAAATTTCAGGAATAGCTTTTTTTAATTCACTTTTATATTTTTGAGGCAGACAACCTGTTACAATAACTTTTTTACCATCATTAACAAGTTGCAGAATAGATTGCACTGATTCTTTCTCAGCATCATGAATGAAGGAGCAGGTATTTACGACAACAATATCTGCATCATTTTCATCTAATGTCACCTGATGCCCGTTCTGAGCTAAAAGCCCAAGCATTAATTCACTGTCAACTAAATTTTTTGCACATCCGTGATTTAACAAAGCTATTTTCATATAATTTACCTCTTTGTTAATCACTTTATCATGAATATACTATTTTGTAATCACTAGATAGGTATATTAACCTAAGATTACCACCGCTTTTTGATTTCATCATCACTCATATGAAGATAATCCATATTTTTATATTTTAAAATCCAAAATCCACAGCTATTCCCTGGATACCAAGTTCCAGTATAACTACAATATTTCCCATAAGTACTATTTATCCAATCACCACCAGGTTTGATTATTGGTTTATATTCTCTAGCAGTCATATCTTCTAAATAAAAAGAAAAGAAATGGCAATCTACTCCAAGTTTATTCGGCTTACTATTACCATTCAAATCAACAATAAAAGTAACAGCTGCATCACTTAAAAATAAAATAGATTCTCCTGAAGTAAGACGTACCGAAGGCTTATTATACATAGACCAGTTATCAGTCGTAACGTTTGGATTTAATGTTTTATAAGTTGTATTTGGGAAACAAGCATCATTACGAACTCCTTGAGGACAGTCGGCAGATAATTTTAAATAAGGCCTTATTTTATTATAATCATCAACACCTGACTTTTCCCAAGTATCATACGTTCCATATTCTTGTACTGCAAAATTATATGCTTGATTTAAAATACTATAAACTCTCAAATAAGATGTAACTAAAGCTTTTTCTTGATATTTTTGAATCAAAGAAGGAAGAGTTAATGCCGCAACAACCCCAATTATACCTAGGGTAATTAACACTTCAGCTAATGTAAAACCATCTCTATTCATAAAAACCTCTTAATATTTTATATTAATTAATTATGTTATATACATTATTAACTATATAGTTAATAATGTCAATATATATTGTCTTTATTAATTAATAAATAGTATTATTTTCGAATGGATAGAGAAATAAAACTTGAGACAGAAAAATTGGCACAACAACTAAAATACCTCGCAGCAATGGATGGCTTAACTGTAAAAAAGGTAAAAGAACTTGTCAATGAAAAATATAAAAAACACGACAGCAACAACAATTTAAGTAACAAACTCAGAAACAAAACATTTCGAGTTACAGAACTCGCTGAAATCTTAGATATTTTAAATTACGAAATTATTTTACGGAAGAAATCTTAGTTTTTATACCTTGTTTTATTAATATGTTTATTAAGCCTTGAGGAAGTTTTGATACTATTTCAGCGACTTTCGCATCATAACCTACCGTATAAGAAGGCTTTGGTCTATCCATTTTATCAATTTTTAAAATTAAATCAACAACCTTACTTACACTTAACCCCTTGGATCCATTTTTATGAGCATTAGCCACCATATATTTCATTTCTTTATCATAGCCTGTACAATTATTAATAGCTTCTTTATTTAGTTCAACAGATTTATCCCATAATGGAGTTGCAATAACCCCTGGTTTTACTGAAACCACATTAAGGTTTGATTCTACAGCCATTGCATTAAACAAAATATCAAGAGCTCTTTTTGAAGCACAATACGGAGCTACAAAAGGGAAAATTCCAAAACTAGACATTGAACTTATATTAATTACTTTTGAATTTTCTTTTAATAAAGGTAAAAGTTTTTGTGTTAAGTCAAGATGAGAAAACGTATTTACTTCAAACTGTTTTCTTATATTATCAACTGGAATTTTTTCCATAACACCTGCAACAACGCAGCCTGCAACATTAATCAATGTATCTACATGATCCGTTTTAGATTTTATAAAAGCTACAGCTTGAGAAATAGACTCTTTCCTTTCCATATCAATATAAAAAGGAATAGCCCCAATACATTCTAATTCTTCAACATATTTTTCATTACGATAACCGGCAAAAACGACATTATCTTTTACAAATGCTTTAAGTAAAGCTTTTCCTATTCCTGAGGTAGCACCGGTTATTACATAAGTTTTTTTCATGTTTCCTCTTATTAATCTGACATATAAGAACTGAACAATGGTAAGTAAAGAGCTAATGCCAATACTAATACAATACTACCAATTACAATAAGCATTATCGGTTCAATCATCTTTGTCATTGTATCAATAATTGCATCAAGTTTCTTATCAATAAAAGATGTCGCTTGTAACAACATATCGCCCAAACGACCAGATTGTTCACCTGTTGCAATCATAAACAGAATCATCTTAGGCATTACCCTCGTTGATCTTAAAGCAATTGATAAATGTTGTCCTTGTTGAACTTTTAATGTAGCAGTCTCAATTTTAGTTTTTAATGTATGATTTGTAAGCGTAACATTTGCAAGATACAAACATTCAATAATCGGAACACCCGCATCATATGCAACCTGCATTACGGCTACAAAGTTTGCGAAATTTGAATATTGAATCAAATCTGTTAACAATGGAACTTTTAAGACCCATTCATCAATTTTTCTTTTACTAGGTTGCCACTTCATAATAAAAGTGAAAAAGCCCCCAATTGACCCTAATATAATTGGAACAAAAAACCAATATGTCTTCAAGAAAATCCCTGCACTCATTAAAGTTGCAGTAATCCAAGGTAAATCTTTCCCCATACCGTCAAACATTTCTTTAAATACAGGGAATACAAACATTAACATAACAAGTACAATAATTACAGCCAATATGATAACAAACATCGGGTACATTAATGTCCCAATAACTTTTCCTCGGATATTTGCTTCTTTTGTTAATAATTCCAACAAACGTTGCAAAGTTTTTTCCAATTCACCGGAATCTTCACCGGCTTTTACCAAACCTATATAAATTTGACCAAATTGATCAGGGTATTTCGCAATCGTATCTGCAAAAGTCGCACCACCCATAATTTGGCGTCTCAATTCCTTTGCAACAAGTCGAACTTTCAATTTTGCTGCATCATTTTCAATAAACATCAAAGATTCAATAATAGGAATACCTGATTGTGCCAAAATTTGTAAAGTTGATGTAAAATCCATTCTATCTTGCAGGCCCAATTTTTTAATTTTCCCGCCTTTTACATCTTTTTTCTCTTCTTTTTCATCCCCCTTACCTTTTTCTTCATATACTTTTGTAGGGATAAAACCGAGTTTTCTAATGCTTTCACGAGCTTCTCTTAAGTCAGCTGCGTCAACTTTACCTTTAACAATATCTTTGTTGTTTTTTAATGCTATATAACTATATATTGTCATTTTTGCTCCTATTCATTAACAACCCCTAGAACTCTTACAAATTCATCGATTGTTGTCATTCCTTTTAATATATGAGAAAGACAAGACTGGTGTAATGTTCTCATACCATTTTTAACAGCTGCTTCTTCAATTTCCAAATCATGAGCACCCATTGCAACCAATCGTTTAATTTCTTTATTAATTGTCATGATTTCATATACACCCAATCGGCCTTTATATCCGGTAAAATCACATTTACTACAACCTCTTGCACGGTATATAGGTTTTTTCATGAAATCCTGAATTTCATCTTCATTAGCTAAAATTTGTCTTGCTTCATCATGACTTGCAAAGTATTCTTCTTTACAATCATCGCACAATCTTCTAACAAGACGTTGAGCAATTACACCTGATAAAGTAGATGATACCAGATAATCTTTTGCACCCATTTCAATTAAACGAGTAACAGTAGCTGCTGCAGAGTTTGTGTGGACAGTACTTAATACAAGGTGACCAGTTAAGGCAGCTGAAATCGCAATCTCCAATGTTTCATAGTCACGAATTTCACCTACTAGAATAATATCAGGGTCTTGTCTTAATATCGCACGCATACAAGATGCAAATGTAATACCTGCTTTTGCATTAATTTGAGATTGATTAATACCTTCTAATTTAATTTCAATAGGGTCTTCGATTGTTGTAATATTAACATCTTCATCATTTAAACTTTTTAAAACAGAATATAAAGTTGTTGTTTTACCGGAACCTGTAGGACCTGATGTTAAAATAATACCGTTTGGACAACTTACCATATTCTTAATTTTTGTAATATCTTCAGGAGTTCCACCTACAAGATTAATATTTTTATCAGCAGCGTTCAAACTAACTGCTGGAGCCAATACACGGATACAAACTTTTTCTTTTCCTGATACTGGTAATGTATTTATACGAAAATCATAAGAACCGTTTTTATATTTTATTGAAAAAGTACCATCTTGCGGTCTTCTATGCTCAGCAATATTCATCCTTGATAAAACCTTAAAACGAGCAATTACAGAAGTTTCAACCTTAGGAGGAATATCCAAAACTTTTTGTAACATACCATCTTTTCTGTACCTTACAATATACCCAGAAAGTCTAGGTTCAATGTGGATATCTGATACTTTATTATCAATGGCATTTGTAATAATTTGATTTACAAATTTAGCAACAGATCCGGTTGAATCCTTTAATTGCTTATCAACCATATCTGCAAGAGATTCTTCAACCTCAAACTCTTCAGCTTCACTTTCAATCTCTTTAATTACCTTTTCAGTCTCTTTTTTCTGTTCACTGAAAAAAGTATTTAAAGAATTTTCAAACTCGTAATGAGTCATTAACAACTGTTTTGGATTTTGCCCTGTCAAATAAATAATGTCTTTTAAAACATCAGGTTTTACAGGAGTTACAACCCCCAAAATCAATGTTTTACCATCTGAAGATATCGGAATAATCTTATTATTTTTAATAAAATCTTCCGGCAAAATTTTAATAAATTTTTCTTGAGATGCTAACTGTTCAGATGTAACTAAATCATACCCTGTTTGTAAATGTAAAATTTCTTTTAATTGATCCAAGGTAATAAATCCCAATTTGAATAAAGTTGAACCAATTGGGATTTTTTGTCTCTTACTCTCAGCTAAAGCCTGCAAAAGTTGAACATCATTAATATAACCTTTTTGAACTAACAGTTCTCCAAGTTTTACTTGTTTAGAGGTACCATCGTCTCCGGAATCCTTTTGCATATCCTGTTTCAAGCTTGAAATCAAGTCGAACAAATCTTGATCAGGAACTTGAATAAACTTAACCTGCTGAGGGAAATACTCTTTTAATTTTAAATTTATTACATCTTTATCTGAAGATGAATTTATCGCAACAAACAAGAAATTATCTTTAACACTAATTGGAACAAATTTATATTGTTCCAATAGTGTACTATTTACCTTATTCAGTATCTGCAAATTGACACTGTTTTTTAATCTGTTTAATAGCTCATTCATCTTATTTATTATTTAATAATGTATTTACAATGTTTCGATATTACCAGTTCCGTCCTCTGTATCAGTAATAATTTTTGGAGTAATCATTATTACCATTTCATTTTTCTTCTTCTCAGAAGTTGTAGATCTGAATAATGTACCAATTAATGGAATATCACCTAACACTGGGACTTTACCAACCGTTTTTTGTTCTTCTTCACTTATTAAACCACCAATTACAAGTGTTTCCCCATCTTTAATTCTAACGTTTTTCAAATCTAGATTTCTACGTGATAACAAAGTAGCTGCAATATATTGACCACCTGTATCTTGAGCTGTTACTTGAGTAAGAATTGTTGCATATTCGGGTTTAATATTCAAAGTAACATATCCATCTGGACTTATAAATGGAGTAATACCTACTTTGATACCAGCATCACTACCTATATTATATGTTCTTGTAGCTAATGTACCACCAGTATATGCTGTCTGTTCTGTTTCAGTTGACTCGATATAATCTTGAGTAATATCTATTGTAGCTTCCTCTCCATTAGTTATAAGAATTTTTGGATTTGAAACAATACGACCTTTAGAGTTTCTTACAAGGTAATTAATAGCATATGAAATATTAACAGGACCTTTAAAAGGTGTTAAAGTATTTACTAATTCAGGTTCATCTCCACTAGTATCCCAAACTTCATACCCATTACCTTTTAAGAATATAGGATGTAAAGGATCTGTTCTAGTTGTTTCGCCATCGAATGTAGCTGAAAACGCATTACTCAAAAAAGTCCAGTTATTTTGTAATGTTTTACTGCCATCTTCATTTAACTCAATAATTGCTACTTCAAGATAAGCCTGAGGCTGTTTTTTATCTGTTTCAGCAATAAAATCTTTAATCATTTCAATTTGCTTTTCAGAACCACCAATTATATTTATAGTTCCTAGTTGAGAATAATAAGCAACAGATAAGTTTTGCAATCCAAATGAAGATACAGAACCACTCAATTGCCCATCTATTGTACAAGCAACTGTTCCTGCATTTAATGAAATACCAGAGCTACCTCCTCCACCAGCAGCTCCGCCTGAAGCATCTGCAGCTCCACCGGTAACAATTCCTGCTGCTCCGCCAGTGGTAGTATCATCTCCTTTTACTGGGACACTAGAGTCTGGAGCAGGAGTACTTGAAGCACCTGAAGAACTAGCACTAGAAGAACCGCTTCCAGAAGCAGCTGGCAACAACATATTACAAATCATATCTGCCATCTCTGCAGGAGTTGTATGATTTACTTTAAATGTTGTTGTTTGAGGTTTTTTATCAAATTTTTCTACAACTTTTTTTGCAATATCTACATCACCTTTAGTACCAAAAATAATTAATTCATTTGTAACAGGATTTGTAGTTACAATATCAGTATCTGAAAAACCTGGCTTATGCATACCATAAATATTTTTATTTAGGAAATCTGCTAAAGCGGCTGCACTAATATATTTAACAGGGATTAATGTCATATCTTGTTTTGCAAAATTAAAACCACTTGTTCCAGCTTTTGCAACAATGATAGTTTTATTATCTACAACATAATTCAAATCATTAATTTCCATGACCATATTAAAAGCATCATTTAAAGGAACATCTACTAGATCTAAAGTAACAGATCCAAATACTGAACTATGAAACACGATATTCATGCCTGCTTTATCAGCAAACATTCTTAGCACTTGCTTTACATCAGAATCTCGTAAACTAATACTAATTAAAGGATTTTTCTTAATAAAACTTACATCACCCTTTAATTTTAAAGAATACTCTCCTTCATCTCTTAAGGCTGGTTTGTTAGTACTGCCATACTGAACAATCCCAACATTTTCCATTGCAGAAACTGTTAACAAACTATTTGAAAATATCAAAGCTGTTAACATTAGACTTGCAATAATTTTGTTTGAAATTTTATTTTCCATATCTGCTCCTGATTATTATTTATATAATTAATTTCTTGTTAAAGAATTTTTATTACTTCCAAACTTATGTTCTAAATTTGATACTGAATTATACTTGATACCATTATCTGTAAACAGTTGTCCTACACTAGCTTTATAAACATTTAATCCATATTGGACAGTAACAGTATCTTTAGTTATAGATAAAATTTTATAACCATTAACAATATCTCCAGATCTTACAAGATAATCCATTCCATTAATATTTAAAATTGCAGAAGGATTAAATTTATCAAACATAATACCTGAAACTTTTGTAGTCATAACATCTGTAGCAGAAGTATCAAGCGCAAGATCCACAGGTGGTGGCAATAAATCTGCTGCAAATTTTGGTTTTGGTTTAGGTTTAGGCTTAGCAGATGCCACCCTTTCCTTTTCTGGCAAAAATGGATCTGAACGGCCTAAATCTTCAACAGACATAGCAATCATAGTATCGTTTTTAATAGCTTGATCTGCAACAACAGAAACATCATCCGGAGCTATAGCTGCATTTACTCCATCATCCCCTACTTTTACTGTATCTTTAGGAACTTCTACCGGTGCAGAAGGTTCTTCCACTGCTGTTTCTTCAGTTCCATTTTGAGTACAACCTGTTGTATTTATCATTATAACTGTCAAAAACAACACTACAAGACCTGCTCCGATCTTCTTATTTAAGCTCCAAAACCGATCTTTTGTATCTTCTTCATAAAACCTATCAATAAAATTCTTACTCACTTGCCACCTATTTCCATTATATCATATTTTATTATAGTGAAATAATTTTATTAGTATATCAATTATTTAATGTATTTAGTTCAAAATACACACATTAATATAACTTATAATATTGTATCACATGTTTTACAATAAGGCAAAAAAGTCAAAAGTATTAAGCCTCGATATTATTAAATTATGACAAAATGCAAGCTATATTATCATTTTAAATATATAAAAAATATTTAACATTTACTGAAAATTATTAGTGATTGTATGAATATATTCTAAAATTTGATCAAAATATCTTAAATCAGAATTTCCATCAATTACAAAATCAGCATAATCACGACCTGGAACTACATATTTTTCTCCAGCATGCAACAAATACTCCCACTGTTTTATTGCATTTTCTTCATTTTGATTACGTTCTGCTTTAGCTCTTTTTATAAATCGTTCTCTTCTTATTGTATTATCTGTTTCAATATAAATTTTTATATCAAACACATCTTTTACATCTCGATACATAGTTGCAATACCTTCTACAACTACAACTTTATCAGATCTAACTTCCAAAGAATTTGGGATTGATACCCCTGTTCCATTTGGAACATATCTCGGTGCCATAATAGTTTCACCTTGAGCTAATGCTTCCAAATCCCTTTTCAACAAATCTAATTGAAAACTTTCCGGAGCATCAATATCATATCCGTTATCTGTCAAATTATCAAAACTGCCATATTTTTTAATTAAATCAGAAATATCGTTAAAATAGTTGTCAGTACTCAAAACAGATACAGGCATTGATAATTGTTCAATAATATTTTTAATTTCTCTACACATAGTAGACTTACCAGATGCAGACTCGCCTGTAATACCAATTAGAAAACGTCTTGAAGGATTATTAATCAATCTTTTAGTAAATCTTGCAATAAATGTAGGACTAACTTCCTTAAAAATAGGAGTTTCGCATCGTTTGTCATACGCAAGAATTTGTTTAAATTTTGTTTGGAGGTAAAAAGCGAGTAATTCTCGACCAGTTCTTGAATTGAAGTCTGGCTTCAATATTTTATCACTGGAATTTAGTTCTTTATCAATCAATAATTGCATTATATCATCCATATAAATTTATTATGAATGTAATAATACATGAGAAAAAAATTTTTTGCTAGTGTAATATGAATAAATTTTACATATTATAAAAAACTTAATTATTGTTTATTTTTTTTCTTGTAATATAATTTGAATATAAAAGGAGAGAGGAAATGGATACATTAACTAAAAATGAGGGCTTAATTACTAAAATTATAGGTCCTGTAATTGACATTGAATTTCAACAAGGGGATTTACCTGAAATTTACACAGCATTACACATTTATAAAGAAGACGGCTCATACATTGTAGCTGAAGTTCAACAAATGCTTGGATCTAACAAAGTAAGAGCAGTTGCAATGGCTTCAACTGACGGGTTAAAAAGAGGAATGAAAGTAATCAATACAAATGAGCCAATCAAAATTCCTGTAGGTAAACCTATCTTAGGCAGAATTTTAAATGTAACAGGAGATCCTGTAGACAAAATGGGACCGATTGAAACTGATACATATTTACCAATACACAGAGAATCTCCAAAGTTAGTAGATCAAAATACTAACATTGAAATTCTTGAAACTGGTATTAAAGCAATTGACTTATTACAACCATATCAAAAAGGTGGGAAAATTGGTCTATTCGGTGGTGCCGGAGTTGGTAAAACAGTATTAATCATGGAATTAATCCACAACATCGCAATGGAACATGCCGGTGTTTCAGTATTTGGTGGTGTAGGAGAAAGAACTCGTGAAGGTAACGACTTGTGGAACGAAATGAAAGAATCAGGCGTTATCGACAAAGTAGCTCTGATTTACGGACAAATGAACGAACCACCAGGAGCAAGAATGAGAGTTGGTCTATCTGCTCTTACAGCTGCTGAATATTTTAGAGATTTTTCTAAACAAGACGTATTATTATTCGTAGATAACATATTCAGATTTACTCAAGCAGGCTCTGAAGTATCAGCACTATTAGGTCGTATGCCATCAGCCGTAGGTTACCAACCAACACTTGCAAATGAAATGGGTGAATTACAAGAAAGAATTACATCTACAAAAGACGGATCTATTACATCTGTACAAGCAATTTATGTACCAGCAGATGACTTGACAGACCCAGCACCTGCAACTACATTCTCACACTTAGATGCATCTACTGTATTGTCAAGACAAATTGCATCTTTAGGTATTTATCCTGCAGTAGATCCTCTTGAATCATCATCAAGAGTATTAGATCCAAATATTATCGGAGAAGAACACTACAATACTACAAGAAAAGTTCTTGAAATCTTGCAAAAATATAAAGAATTACAAGATATCATCGCAATTCTTGGTATGGACGAATTATCAGAAGAAGATAAAGAAACAGTAAACAGAGCGAGAAAAATCCAAAAATTCTTATCTCAACCATTCTTCGTAGCTGAGAAATTCTCAGGTATTGCAGGTAAATATGTAAAATTAGAAGATACTATAAGAGGCTTTAAAGAAATTATCGAAGGAAAACATGATAACTTACCTGAACAAGCTTTCTATATGGTAGGAACAATTGAAGAAGCAATCGAAAAAGCAAAAACTCTTAAAGGATAATAAATTATGCATTTAAAAATAATTACACATGAAAGAGTTGTCTTTGATGAAGACGTAAATGAAATATATACTAAAACAACAAATGGAGAAATTGGTATATTAAAAAATCACGTTCCAATCATGGCTGCTTTGGATATTGGAGTTACAAAAGCCGTAAAAAATGAAGATGTAAAATACTTTACAACAATGGGCGGTGTTTTACAATTCAAAGATAATGAAGCTTTAATTCTAACTGACACTGCAGAATGCGGAGATGAAATAGATGTTGCCAGAGCAAAAGACGCTCTGAAAAGAGCTCAAGCAAGACTTGCTGATATGGACGCTGAAATCGATGCAAAAAGAGCGGAAGCAGCTATCGCAAGAGCAATGGCAAGATTAAAGGCAACTTTAAATAACTAAAATACTAAAAAAATAAATAATAAAAATAAGGTGAGATTTTAATAATCTTACCTTATTTTTTATTACCAAAATTTAAAAAACTTGTATATGTACTTTGTCTATATATAATAAATTATATGGAAAAAACACTTTATCAAATTTTTAAAACATTTTTTAAAGTTGGAACATTATTATTAGGTGGTGGATATGTAATTTTACCACTTTTGCAATCAGAACTTGTTGATAAAAAGAACTGGATAAGTGACAATGAATTATGTGAATATTATGCACTTAGTCAAAGTATTCCTGGAATTATAGCTGCCAATACTGCAATTTTTACCGGTTACAGGTTAAGAGGAACACTAGGTGCAATTACTGCTACACTAGGTATCGTAACTCCTGCATTTATATCAATCATATTAGTAGCTAGAATTTTAGAAGAAATTATAAATCTTAAATTTATCCAAAGCATATTCTGGGGAGTAGGGGTTGGAGTCCTAATTTTAATATTTCTTGCTGTAAAAGAAATGTGGAGAAAAAGTATTGTCGATAAATTTACATGTTGGATATTTTTTATAGTATTTATTCTTTCATCATGCTTTAAAGCTCCTCCAGCAGCATTAATAATCTTAGCAATTTTTATTGGTCTTTGGCTTCCATACCAAAATAAAATAGAACATGGAGGAAAAGAAGAATGATGATAATATATTTAAAACTATTCTTAGAATTTTTCCATATCGGTCTATTTTCATTTGGCGGCGGATATGCAACTTTACCATTTTTATACCATATAGCTGATGTTCAAAAATGGTACACAACTAAACAATTATCCGATATGATTGCAGTATCATCAATTACTCCAGGTCCTGTTGGTGTAAATGTTGCAACATTCGCAGGTTTTTCTACTGCAGGAATTCAAGGGGCATTAATTGCAACAACTGCAGTAATTTTACCTTCCTTAATTATAATAATTATTATTTCAAAACTTTTAGAGCAATTCAGACATAATAAATATGTAAGATCAGTTATATACACATTAAAACCTGCAGGTTGTGGGCTTTTAGCTGCAGTTGGGGTTGATATGTTTATAAATAATATAAATATATGCGGAATGATTTTACTAGTCGGATTATTTATCGCAAGTATTACCGAAAAACGAGATCCGCTATTTTACTTAGGAGTATCAGCATTAGTTGGATTAATCGCAGGATTTTTCAATTTAACTGGACAATAGACTAAAACGAGATTGACATTAATATAAAAATATGAAATAATAAAAAAAGAAGGAGGCTGAAACTATGAATTTCAAAGCGTTAAGGGTTGCCCCCTCCCCGCGAAGGTCGCTTGGCATAAGGGGATAAAGGGGTTTACTTTAGCAGAAGTTTTAATTACACTTGGAATCATCGGAGTTGTAGCTGCACTTACTATGCCTGTATTGATCAATAAATATCAAAAAAAAGTTTTAGAAGTAAAACTTAAAAAAGCATATTCAGTAATAAATAATATACACAACAAATTGCATTTAGAATATGACAGTGTATACAATACTTTTGTAACTGATAATCCTACAATAGAATTAAGACAAGAACATTTTAATAAATTTTATCAAGAACTACAAGCCCCTGAGATGTGTGGTTCACTAAAAAATATAGAATCAAATAAATGCTTTGATACAACAGATGGCAGCTTAAGATCCATATATAAAACATTGAACAACCAAAGCACTTTAAATACTACAAACATGCTTCAAGAAAATGCAATTATAGATAGAGATGGAACAATTTATTTTGTCGGGAATGTTGTCTCTACTCAATGGAATAATTCCTATACTGTTGATATTAATGGAAAAAAGGTCCAAATAGAGCAGGATATGATGTTTTCATTTTTTTCTTCGATAAAAATAGTGACAAATTAACTCCTTACAAAAATTTAAGTTTTTGTGACAAAACATCACCAAATGTTCATAACGGTTTTGGATGCACATATTATGCAGTAAATGATATTTGCCCATGGGATGAACACAAACGATACTGGGAATGCATTCCTTAAACATTTATTATTAATTTAACATTCGATATTGGATAGCTTGCATAATATGATTTTGAGTTATATTATCAGAATTTTCTAAATCTGCAATAGTTCTTGCAAGTTTTAAAATTCTGTCATAACGCCTACCTGAAAGCTGGTATTTTACTGCAGCAACTTTTAACATTTCAGCACTTGCACCATCTATTTGGCAATATTTCTTAATTAATTTCGATGTCAATTCAGAATTTGTAAGAATGCCATCATTTTTATAACGTTCAGCTTGTATTTTACGAGCTTTTATTACTCTTTTGCGAATATCAAAAGACGATTCTGAAGCAGGTTTCGCATTCAACAATTCTTCAGATGTCAGACGTGGCACTTCAACTTGTAAATCAATTCGATCTAATAATGGACCCGAAAGCTTTGATTGATAACGATTAATCTGAAATTCAGAGCAGGTACATTGTTTTTCTTTATCACCTAAATAACCGCAAGGACAAGGATTCATAGCCCCGAGCAAAATGAATTTTGCAGGATATTTTATCGAATGTTTTGCTCTTGATATAACAATTTCACCATCTTCTAGAGGCTGGCGTAAAACTTCTAATACATTTCTCGGGAATTCAACCATTTCATCTAAAAAAAGAACTCCACGATGTGCAAGAGTAATTTCTCCAGGTTTAGGAATTGTTCCACCGCCAATTATACCATTTGCAGATGCTGTATGATGAACAGCTCTAAATGGTCTTTGAGTCATTAAAGGCTGGTTTGTTGATAAAAGCCCGCAAATACTATAAATTTTCGTCAGTTCAAGTGCTTCTGATAATTCTAACGGGGGTAAAATAGATGCAAAACATTTTGCCATAAGAGTTTTTCCCGAACCAGGAGTTCCCACCATTAAAATATTATGTCCGCCTGCAGCTGCGATTTCTAATGCTCTTTTTGCCTTTTGCTGACCTTTCACATCTTTGAAATCATACAAATAATCTTGATTTATTCCAGATAAAAGATATTCATTCACATCGACAGTTGTAGGATTAATTTTGTTTTCTGCAAAATGATTTACAACATCTGAAAGGCATTCCGCCCCATAAATATTTACATCACCGGCAAGTGCAGCTTCTATTTCATTAACTTTTGGAACAAATACATTTTTTATTCCTGATTTTTTTAATCCTAAAATTAAAGGCAAAACTCCGTTTACTCCTCTTAAAGATCCATCAAGAGATAATTCGCCGATAAATGCATAATCTTTTATTTTTTCTTCTTCTAACACACCTTCCTCTGTCAAAAGACCTATTGCTATTGGAAGATCAAAATTAGAGCCTTCTTTTTTCAAATCAGCAGGAGCAAGATTTATTACAACTTTTTTTGCAGGAAAAGTAAATCCTGAATTTTTGATTGCTGATCTGACTCTATCTCTAGCTTCATTTATCGAAGCATCAGGTAAGCCTACTATTGAAAAAGCAGGTAAAGAATTCAAAACATCTGTTTCTACAGATACTTTATATGCATCAAGACCTATTACAGCTGCAGTAGTAACTTTATTTACCATATAAATATACTACTACAAATATTTTTATTGTATAATCTAAATATGAATATTTTAGCTATAAATTTTGGCGGAATCGGAGATGAAATATTTTTCCTGCCAACTCTAATATCTTTAAAAAAAGAATTTCCTAACGCAAAAATTACTCTTGCGCTTGAGCCAAGAAGTAAAAGCGTTAAAGATTTAACTGATGTAATTGATGATTTATTCCTAATCGATGTAAAAGGAAAAAATAAATATACGGAACTTTTGAAACTCGTATTTTTAGCTCGTAAAAACCACTTTGACCTGGTAATTTCATCTGGAGGGAATAAATTAATCAGTATACTTTTGACACTAATGGGCATTAAAAAGAGATACGGATATGATACAGGGAAGTTAAGTAAAGTATTACTTACAAAAGCTGTACCTCTTAATAAAAATCAATATGCTTGTGCAATGTATCATGATTTAATAACTCCAATTACAAACCACAAAACAGAATTGCCGGAAATCAATGTTTCAGCTCAAGAAAAAATCCCTAATTCTGTACTAATTCACCCTGGAGTTAGTAAAATGAGCGTGCAAAAAGGAATGATCAAAACAATTTCTGCAGAAACTTGGGCAGAAACCGTAGATCTTCTTTTAGAAAAAGGGAAACACGTCATTCTGGCTGGTGGCCCTGATGATAATGAAGTAATTGAAACTATTAGAAATAAAACAAAAAATAAAAATTTTGAAGATTTCTATGGAAAAACAAAAAGTTTAAAAGATTTAGCGGAACTGATAGGAAAAGCGGAACAATTTATCTGTTCAGATTCTGCTCCTTTGCATGTCGCTGTTGCTATGAAAACTAAAACTTATGTTATTTTCGGCCCAACTGATGACAAAAAATTAATTCCACAATCTGATATTGTAATACCAATTAAAGCAAAGGATAATTGTCCTATAAAACCTTGCTTATGGGAACATAGACAAACAACTTGTGAAAATTTAGAATGTTTAAAAATTACCCCTAAATATATAGTAGATTTAATTAAATAAAAGAAAGGCTAACAATGAAAGTAGTAAATGTACAAGCACCCCAAACATTTCAAGGATTAAATTATAGAAGTGATTTACCTGAAATGGTAAAGAAAACAATTGAAACTTCAAATGCATTAAAAAAATTCGGGGAAAAATATAATGCAGATATAGATTTTATACATCTTAAAAGTTCAAAAAATAAATCAACACACCCTGCTTTTTTAATCAGTAATATTATACCTAAAGGAATACAAAAACTTATTGATAAATTTAAAGGCGTTGATTCTAAAAATCAATTTATGTATCTTTCTACACATGGTCATGAAGATGCTGATTTATATAATAAATATACTAAAGTTGCAGAAAATTATGTTATAAAAACATATCAAAAAACTTTTAGTTCTAAAAAGATAAAATAAATTTAGCTTTATTTTTGAATTATTAATTCTTCATCATATAACTTAAGAAATATATTTCTTAAGTTATTTTGATTTGCAATTATTTTTCTTAATTCTTTTAATCGTTCAGAATTTTTTGAATTTTCAAACCACAATTTCATATAACCACCTTCTGCATATTTTTCAGCCATATGATTTAAAAGATTATTCCAATGATGTTCCTTATCAGGAGATGGAGAATGAGCTATTGAATATTGAATTGTTCGTTTAATTATTTTCAGCGGATTAATATCTCTATCTGCTTCTGCAACTATTTTCCCGTAAATACTTCTCGGAGGATTTTTAGAAGAAGCTCTATGATCTTCGACTGCCTCTTTCATCAATTTTATTTCATCAGGTGAAAACCATTGTCGCAAGGTCATATCAGCCTCTAAGATTTTACCAGAAGCAATATGATGAAATTCTCTACCGTCACTCAACCCTAAATCATGATAAGCTGCTATTACATAAGCATAGTCAAGGTTTACACCGCAACTTTTTGCTAAATTTAAACTTTCCTCAATAACTGTTTTCACATGTTCAAGATTATGTCCCTTATCAAAATCTGCATATTTAGGAATAATCATAGTTTCAATATATTTTTTAATTTCTTTATTTATCATATTCCAACACTTAGTCCTGCACAAAGATTTATTGATTGACCTGTAATTCCTTTTGCATCTTCAGAAATCAAATATTTACAAAGTTTTGCGACCTCTTCAGGTTTTACAAAACGTTTTTGTGGAATTGTATCAATAATTTCTTCTTTTGAAAATTCACTATCTTCAATCGATGCCATTCCAAGCTCTGTTTCGACCCAACCCGGATTTATGGTATTTACGGTAATATTATATTCAGCTAATTCAAGAGCAAGACCTTTTGTAAGACCAATAAGTCCTGCTTTTGAAGAAGAATAAATACTTGCAAAAGCTTCACCCATTACACCTGAAATAGACCCAATATTTATAATTCTCCCCCACATTTGACCTTTCATATGAGGAATAGCTTTTGAGATAAGATAAGCAGGAGCTATAAGATTTGTTTGATATAATCTTTGAATATCAGCAATATTCATAGTTTCCAATCCTGAATATATATATTCTCCCGCATTATTTATTAAGACATCAATATTTTTTTCTATAATAAAATTTGCAAGATTATTTACATCTTTTGATAAATCACATATACAAAAACCTTTTGCATTACACGCAGCAAGAGCTTGTTCATTTCTACCAGTCACATAAACTTCTCCAACATTTTGAAGTTCTTGTGCTATAGCATTTCCTATACCTTTTGAAGCTCCAGTTACTAATATATTCATGATTTATACTCCTTTAAAAAACTTTGCACAATATATGATGCCATAAATATTCCAGCACAACTTGCGACAAACGGAGTTGATGATGGAGTAATTTTTGTAAATTCAATATTTTCACCGTTTTTTGTTGTAATTTTTTCTGTTGCAGACAATTTTTCTTGAACAAAAGGTTTTTCTCTACTTGCAACAACTGTAATACCTTTTTCTATTCCTCGCTTTTTTAACTGATAAATAATATTTGACACAAATGGTGCATTTTTGTTTTCAATTTCAGAAATATCAGAAATATATAACTTAGTAGGATCAATCCTATTACCTGCACCCATTGAACTTATAACAGAAATATTATTTTTAACAGAAGTTTCTAAAAGTTCAATTTTTGATCTCATTGTATCGATTGCATCTGCAACATAATCAATATGGGAAAAATCAAAATCTCCAGTATAGAAATCATCAACTACATTTATTTTTAACTCAGGATTAATATCTTTTAACCTATTTTCAAAAAGTTTTGCTTTATTTTGACCAACAGTTGAATACAAAGCAACTAATTGACGATTAATATTTGTTAAAGACACATCATCAAAATCAACTATTGATAATTCACCAATACCAGCTCTTACAAGAGCCTCTGCACAAAAGCCACCGACACCACCTAAGCCGAAAACTGCAACATGTTTTAAAGAGAGAAGATATTGATTATCTTCTCCCCAAAAAAGTTTATTACGTGAAAAAATATCTTCACCCATATTCTTACATCACTATTTAATTATTCCAAAACCTAAAAGAAAAGTGCAAACAATAAATATCGCAGCAACAATACCTGTTAATTTATTCAATCCTTTTTCTGCACTCTTTTGAGATGCAAATACATGAGATGCTCCGCCAATCCCAGCGATTCCATCGCCTTTAGGTGAATGTAACAATATTAAAATTATTAATAACAAAGCTGAAAGTATTTGTACAGCCCAAACAAAATTTAATAACATTATTTTTTCTCCTTTTTCTTAGAAATAAAGTGGGCTCTTTTTGAATTCAACTTAATATTTTCAAAAGTATACAATCTTGCCGGTCTTTTTGATGATGACTTGGTAAATTCATCTAATTCAATCAAACCGTCAGTAGAAAGAGCTTTTTTTCTAAAATTACGTTTATCTAAACTTTTACCCATTATCAATTCATATGCTCTTTGCATTTCTGTAAGGGTAAATTTTTCATTTAATAACTGGTATGCCACAGGGCATAATTCTAATCTTTCACGAGTTCTTTTTAATGAATACTCAATAATTTCTTTATGGTCAAATGCTAATGGAGGCAAATCTGAAATTTTATGCCAACCCAATTCAGGAGTTGTTACAATCTGAATATCTTCAGCCCTAACAAGAGCAAAATATGCACATGTAATAACTCTAGCATTAGGGTGACGAAGCGGATCTCCAAAAGTATATAGTTGTTCAAGATAAATATTATCTACATTTGTACGTTCTTTTAAAACTCTTAATGCCGCCTGATCTAGGTTTTCAGATAATCTTACATATCCTCCTGGTATTGCCCATTTATCTTTAAAAGGTTCATTCGTCCTTTTCACAAGCAAAACCTGAAGAGCATTATTTTTCATAGTCACAATAACTACGTCAACAGTAATCTCGTGGGTTTTTGTTTCATTAAAAATCATAATTTCTCGGTCCCTAAAATATATCATATAATAAAAAAATAAATTTACATTAGTTAATAGTCTTTTTTTATTAACAAAATTTAACATGAAGTAAAAAGATTAACAATAAATACGAATCAAAATACTTTATATATATACGGGGAATTTATAGGAATAAAAATGAGCATTTACAATTGGGGATTTAACAATTTTTATATAAACAGTTTTATGCCTACATCTTATTGGGGCGGCTGTGGGTGTAATGCTTTTAATTCCGGCTTTAGTTTTGGTATATTAAACTCTTTATTCAATTACTCTATTCCGCAAATGAATACTTTTTCATTTATGCCGCAATTTTCTATGCCATTGTTTATGCCATATAATAATATATTTGCAATGACAAATAATTATATAATGCCGACATTTACTCCACCATTATATAATTATAGTATTCCTTCTTTATTTACTCAACTCAACACTTTTAATAACTACACTGGGAAATTAGTTGAATACACAAAAAATAACAATCTCAATTTCTTAACTACAAAAAATAAAGAAACAAGATCAAATAATATAAATATTAATAGAAATACAGTCCCAATAGAAATTGATAGAAACTTTAATAATCCAAACAAGTTAGATATCAATTTTCTTAACAGAGTAAAACAAATAGCTAACAAATTAAACTGTGATTACAAAGATTTATTAGCACTAATGAATAGTGAATCAGGCATTAGAACAAATGCTTGGAATGGAACAACAGCAGTAGGATTAATACAATTCACAAATGCTTCAATCTCAGAATTAAATCAAAAATACGGACTTAATTTAACTAAAGAAAAAATAGCTCAAATGTCACCAATGGAACAGTTAGATTTAGTTGAGAAATATTTAACAATCGCAAAAAGCTATTCATTTTCACCAAACGCAAGATTATCTGCAGGAGATCTATATGCAATAACTTTCCTCCCTGGCAGAGCTAATCAAGATGTTTTATGCAGAAATGGTGAAGATTTTTATAAACAAAATAAAGGTCTTGACCAAAATCAAGATGGAGTAATAACTAAAAAAGATTTAGAATTACACCTCTCCAAAAAGCATATCAACGAATCCATATTTGCGTAATTTCCTAAAATAAACATTACAATTCTAAATAATCCATTGATGTTATAAAATGTTTCATGTACATTCATGAAATAAACTTGGATTTGTGGAAAGGTTCAAAAATGGATAAGGGATACATTGAAAACGGTTTTATAGTTGATGTTAGCAATGCTCACAAAACATCAGAAATTATTTATGAATTAAGCAGAATATTAGATTTACCTGATGCTCAAAGTAAAAAGGTTTGTCTAAAACTAGGAAATGTTGATTTAACAACAACAGAACTCACAAGTATTAAAGCGTTAGTAGAATCTATGGATTCTGAAATTGAATTTATTACAACAAGTTCATCTTCGACTGTAAAATCAGCAGAAGAATTAGATATCAAAGTTTCAGTTCTTGAAAATAAAGTTCCAACACCAGAATTCAATGCCGATCAAGAAAAAGTAAATAAAGAACTTGAAAAAGCACTGGATAAAATTTTTGGAGACGAAAATACTGAAATAAAAACTTTTGCACAAGAAAAAGCTCTACAAAAATTTCAAGATGATTCCCCTGTTGAAAAAGAAGAACCAATTCAAATTGAAGAACAAAAAAACGAAAAACAACCCGAAACTATTGATAACAGTGTTTCTCAAGAAGATTCTACTTTAAAAAATAATAATATCGAAGAAACTTCTTCAAACACTTATGACACAATAGAAACCAATGATTTTAATTCAACTACTGAAGAATTAAATGATTTTAATAAAGAATTAGAAAATGCAAATAAAATAGAAGGGGAAGATATAGAAGATATCGATTATAATCTTGACGATTTAAGAAAATCACTAAGAGAAACAGAAAAACTTCCAACCTTATATATTCAAAGAACATTACGTTCAGGACAAAGCATAACATCAGATGGAAATATTGTCATAATTGGAGATGCAAACCCAGGATCTGAAATTATTGCCAAAGGCGATATTACAGTTTGGGGTATTCTTGGAGGAATAGCTCATGCTGGATCTGCTGGAAACCAATATGCAAAAATTAGAGCTCTTAAAATGAATGCAATTCAGTTAAGAATAGCAGATACATTCGCAAGACGCCCTGATAATATAAACATTCCGTATATACAAAAAACAGATACATTTATTCCAGAAGAAGCTTGTATATACAAAAAGCAAATTTTAATACATAAAATACACGAATCATAAAAAGGAGAAATCATGAGCGGTAGAGTTATCGTAATAACATCCGGAAAGGGTGGTGTAGGTAAAACGACAACAAATGCCAACATAGGTACAGCTCTTGCAAAAGCTGGTAAAAAAGTCGTTATGATTGACACCGATTTGGGATTAAGAAACTTAGATTTATTACTCGGACTGGAAAACAGAATAGTTTATACAATTGTAGATGTTGTAGAAGAACGTTGCAAATTAAAACAAGCATTAGTAAAAGACAAAAAAAATCCAAACTTATGTCTTTTAGCCGCAGCGCAAACCCGAGATAAAACAGCTGTTACCGAAGAACAATTAAAAGATATATGCGATAAATTAAAACAAGATTTTGATTTTATATTAGTTGACTGCCCTGCAGGTATAGAACAAGGTTTCCAAAATGCCGTAGCTGGTGCATCAGAAGCAATTGTTGTAACAACACCAGAAATGTCAGCGGTTCGTGATGCAGATAGAATTATAGGACTTCTAGAAGCAAAAGAAGAAATCAAATCATACAAATTATTATTAAACAGAGTACGTCCAAATCTTATCAAATCAAATGATATGATGAGCGTAGATGATGTTGTAGAAATATTATCAGCAGATTTAATCGGTATAATTCCAGAAGATACAGGTATTATTACATCAACAAATAAAGGTGAACCTATTGTTAATGATGAAAAATCTTTAGCTGGTAAAGCTTACAATAATGTAGCAAGAAGAATAATTGGCGAAGATGTACCATTTTTAAATCTTGAAGAACCTCAAGGAGTAATGGCTAAAATGAAAAAATTCTTCTCTGGACTAATGGGAAAGGAGAAGTAAGAAAATGTTATTGCAAAATTTATACAATAAAGTTATAGGCTTCTTCCGCCAAACAGATATTGAACAAGAAACAGAATCTGCAAAAGAAACAGCTTGCAATAGATTAAGAGTAGTCTTAATGCAAGATAGAACAAATCTAACTCCAGAATTAATGGAACGCATGAGACGTGAAATGGTAGATCTTCTATCAAAATATGTAGAAATGGATAAAGATGCCCTTGAGTTAAATCTAGAACAAGACGGAGATCAAGTTGCATTAATGTTATCAATTCCAGTTATCAGAGCAAAAGATGAAGACGAAATAAAAGCAGCATTAGAAGCAGAAGATAAACAAAAAGAATCTGATGAAAATGAAGAATTAACTGAAGAAGAAAAAATTCTAAATGAAGATACAGAAGAAAAATCAGAAAATGATGCTGATTATGTTGATGACGACGAAGAAGAATCTGATAACAACAAAGATGACGACGATGACGATGATGAATAAATTATTTTTATAAATTAACTTCAAAAAAAATAAAAAAAATTGACCTAAGTGGTCAATTTTTTTATGTAAAAAACTTTAATTTACAAATCTATACATTTTTCTATTTCCATTGTTGACAGGGGATTTTGTTTGTTTTAACATTGATATGCTTGGAATTAATGTATTTACTAATATCCGAAATATTTGTTGAATAGCGATTTCAAGCAGTGTAATAGATAAAAAAAGAAAAAGGAATGCAAATGGCAAGCACACAAAGACAAAGAATCAGAGTTTGTTTAAAAGCATACGATCATAAATTAATTGACGTATCTTCAGACAAAATCGTAGAAACAGCAAAAAGAACTGACGCTAAAGTAGCTGGTCCTATTCCTTTACCTACAAAAAGACGTATATATTGCGTATTACGTTCACCTCACGTAGATAAAAAATCTCGTGAACACTTCGAAATGAGAACACATAAACGTATTATCGATATATACGAACCTACTCAACAAACAGTTGAAGAATTAGGCAGATTAGATCTACCGGCTGGCGTAGATATTGAAGTTAAATTATAATTAACTTTTTGAAAACTAAATAAGCATTATGCATTGTAATGTGAACTGCGACCGTTTGGAATAACAAATCCACAACGGGACAGCCGAGAGGTTGTAGAGGTGAAAGCCCTCAAATTAGGTAAAGATTAGCAAGACGTAGCGCTCGCAAGAGAAAATGCAATCCCGAAACAGGGGCAGAATAATGTCTGCACCAAGTAGGGTGAGCAAGAAAGGTAGAATATGACACTAGGTGTAATAGGAAAAAAACTTGGAATGACTCAAATCTTCGATGAACAAGGTTTGGCTATTCCTGTAACAGTAATCAAAGTTGATCCAATTGTTGTTACTCAAGTAAAAACAATTGAAACTGATGGCTACAACGCAATTCAAGTTGGTACAATTGCAGCAAAAGAAAAACACTTAACAAAAGCTGAAATTGGCCACTTCAAGAAAAATAACTTGGAAAACTTCAGACACCTTCAAGAATTCAGAATTGATAACCCACAAGACTACAAAGTTGGCGATAAAATTGAATTATCAGTTTTAGACAACGTTGAAAAAGTAGACGTAACAGGAAAATCAATTGGTAAAGGTTTCCAAGGTACAGTAAAAAGATGGAATTTCTCAAGAGGACCTATGGGACACGGTTCTAAAAACCACAGAGAACCAGGTTCAATTGGTGCAGGTACAACTCCATCACGTGTTATCAAAGGTAAAAGAATGGCTGGTAACATGGGAAATGAAAGAGTTACTATTACTAAATTAAAATTAGTTAAAGTTGATGCAGCTAACAGCTTAGTATTAGTAAAAGGTTCAGTACCTGGATGCGAAGGCAGATTAGTAACAATCGTTCCTACTAGAACAAAATGGAACTAAACTCAAAAAAAGTAATATAATATTAACCCGCTCTTACCATATAAAACGGGAAACCGAAAGGGGTAAGCGGAAAGCAAAGGAAAAATAAAAAATGTCAAAAGAAATATTAAGTACAAACGGAGAAAAATTAGGCGAAATTACATTGAACGAAAATGTATTCGGTGTAGAACCTAATTTACATGTAATGCACTTAGCATTAAGAAGACAATTAAACAATGCTCGTCAAGGTTCAGCTTGTGCTAAAACAAGAGCTGAAGTATCTGGCGGCGGTAAAAAACCTTGGAAACAAAAAGGTACAGGTAGAGCAAGAGCTGGTTCTCTTCGTTCTCCATTATTTGCAGGCGGTGGCGTAATCTTTGGACCTAAACCAAGAAGTTATGCATTCAACATGCCTCAAAAAGCTAGACAATTAGCTATTAAATCAGCATTGTCAGCTAGAAGCGAACAAATGGTTGTAGTAAAAGATTTTTCTGCAATCACTGAACCAAAAACAAAATTAATGGTTAGTGCATTAAAATCATTAAACGTAACTGGTAAAATTTTAATCGTTGCAGATGTAAAAGCTGAAGAAAATAAAAACTTAGAATTATCAGCTAGAAACATCCCAAGCGTAAAAATCATTTTACCTTCAAACCTTAACGTAAAAGATTTACTGGAAGCTGATTCTGTTGTAATTACCGAATCTGCTGTTAACGATATAACAGAAAGGCTACAATAATGAGTAAAGCAAGAACAAATACGGAAAAATTATATGATGTAATTAAAAAACCTATCATTACTGAAAAGTCTGTAGGTGCTACAACTCTAGGTCAATACACTTTTGAAGTAGTAAAAGATGCTACAAAAGTTGAAATTGCACAAGCTGTAGAATTAGCTTTTCCTGGAAGAAAAGTTAAAAAAGTAAGAACAGTTTACATGCCATCTCACGAAAAAAGAATGGGATACAAATTCGGTAGAACTGATTCTTCTAAAAAAGCCATCGTAACAATCGAAGGCGATCCGATTGAAGAATTAATCGGAGCATAATAAAACAGGGCGTAAGGCGTATGTCCTGAGAAATGACACAAAGCCAACCAAAGGAGAAAAATAAAAATGGCAATTAGAAAAATAAACCCTACATCTCCAGGCCAAAGAGGGATGACAAAAAGTGATTATCAAGAAATCACTTGCACAACTCCTGAAAAATCATTGTTAAAATCATTGAAAAAAACAGCAGGAAGAAATAATACAGGTAGAATTACATGTCGTCACAAAGGCGGCGGTGTAAAAAGAACATACCGTATCATAGATTTCAAACGTGAAAAATTTGGCGTACCAGCAACAGTAAAAACTATTGAATACGATCCAAACAGAAACGTTAGAATTTCATTAGTATTCTACGCAGATGGTGAAAAAAGATATATTTTAACACCAGAAGGACTAAACGTAGGCGATGTAATTGTAAGCGGTCCTGAAGCTCCTGTACAAACAGGTAACGCACTTCCGCTTGAATTAATTCCGTTAGGTACAATAGTTCATAACATTGAACTTACACCTGGTCGTGGCGGCGTTATGGTAAGATCTGCAGGTAATGCAGCTCAAGTTATGGCTAAAGAAGGTAACTACGTTACAATCAAACTTCCATCATCAGAAATGAGAATGGTAAGAAAAGAATGTATGGCTACAATCGGTACTTTAGGTAATGCAGAATTCAAAAACTTATCTATCGGTAAAGCTGGTAGAAAACGTTACTTAGGTATCAGACCAACAGTACGTGGTGTTACAATGAACCCTTGCGATCACCCACACGGTGGTGGTGAAGGTAAAACAGGTCCAGGCGGACACCCAAAAACACCTTGGGGTAAACCAGCTCTTGGTCATAAGACTAGAAAATCAGGAAAAGCTTCTGATAAACTAATCGTTAGAAGAAGAAAAAAATAAGAAATAACTAATAAATAGGCAATGGGGCTTAATGCCCCAGAGGCCTTTGAACCAATAAGGAGAAAATATTAATGGCACGTTCATTAAAAAAAGGTCCATATGTAGAAGAAGCTCTACAAAATAAAATCGCAAAAATGAATGCAAACTCTGAGAAAAAAGTTATAAAAACTTGGTCAAGAGCATCCATGATTGTACCTGATATGTTAGGACACACAATCGCGGTTCACAACGGAAAAACTCATGTACCTGTTTATGTAACAGAACAAATGATCGGACACAAATTAGGTGAGTTTGCACCAACAAGATTATTCAAAGGACACGCAGGCTCTGACAAGACTGCTAAACGTAAGTAACGCAATTAAAAGAATAAGGAAATAAAAAAATGGAAGCTAAAGCAAGACAAACAGATATTAAAATGACAGCTAGAAAACTTCGTAGAGTAATCAACGAAGTAAGAGGAAAATCTGTCGTTGAAGCTCAAGATATGTTGCGTTTTATGCCTTATTTTGCCGCTAGAGTAGTTGAAAAGAACTTGAAAGCAGCAGTTGCAAATGCACAAGAAAAATATGGCGTAGGTGCTGAATCTTTAAAGGTTTCTGAAATCTTTGCAGATGAAAGCGTTACATATAAAAGAGCAAGAACAAGAGCGCGAGGTCGTATGTATAAAAGACTAAAACGCACTTCTCACTTAACATTAAAAGTTAGTGATATCAAGTAGTAGTAATAACAAAAGGTAAATAAAATGGGACAAAAAACACATCCAAAAGGATTTAGAATCGGCATAATTCAACCTTGGGTAAGCACATGGTTTGCTAAGGTAAAAGATTATGGTGCATTCGTAGCAGAAGACGCTAAAATAAGAAAATTTATTAAGAAAAAACTTTATGCTGCAGGTGTTTCTAAGATTTTAATCGCTAGAAAAGCCCAAAACACAACAGTAACTGTTGTAACAGCAAAACCTGGTATTGTTGTTGGCCGCGGTGGTCAAGGTATTGAAGACTTGAAAAAAGAAGTATCTAAATACATCGGCAAACCTGTAATCATCAACGTTGTGGAAGTTGCAAGAATTGATGCAGATGCACAACTTGTA
>UMLR01035259.1_pt1 | contig 73508 bp, 100 predicted proteins | sample 1966741 | NCBI WGS metagenome assembly UMLR01 (sample SAMEA4836207, study PRJEB28245) | human gut metagenome | biome: gut microbiome; material: fecal sample | place: Denmark | collected 2008 | reverse complement strand
TTCATGCGTATATGGATGGAATGCAAGTAAGTGCAGATAATTATTACGAAAAAAATAATCTTCAAGATTTATGGTTATCAGGTTTAAATTTTTCAAAAGATGATTTAAAACAAGTAAAAGAGCTTGATAATATTAAAGATGCAGAAAGAGCATTAACATTAACAACAACATTAGATAATTATGATGATATTACAATAGAAGCAAATTTTATTGAATCAAATAATATTTCAAAAATGTATGTTGTGGATGGAGAAGGATTTGATAAAGAAAAGTCTGGCCTTTGGTTTGATAGTTATTTAGCTAAAACATTAAATTTAAAAGTTGGAGATGAAATAACTCTTACATATCAAAAATATAAAATAAAAGAAAAAATAGTAGGATTAATAAATACAGCAGACCATGTATATGCAGTAAAAGATGAGTCTGAAATATTTCCAAATCATAAAGATTTTGGATATGTATATATGTCAATAAACGAATTTCCAAAAGATTATATATATGATAATTTAAAACAAAAAATGATGGAAACAAATCCAATGTTAGCTCAAAGTGGAGTTAATATAGATAACCAAATGATAGAAAATAGTATTCCAAATTTTAATATAGAAGATTATTATGTTTTCAATTCAATGATTGTAGATGTTGATAATACAGATAAATTAAGCGAAACAAAAGCTGATATTGAAAACAACATAAAGTCTGCAATTGCTGTAACAGACAGAGAGGCAAGTGCATCATATGTAACATATAATTCAGAAATTGAAGAAGGTCAAACATATTCTAGTGTATTTACATTACTATTCTTATTTATAGCTGTATTATCAGTTGTAACAACTATGAATAGGTTTGTAAAAAAACAAAGAACACAAATAGGAACATTAAAAGCTTTAGGCTTTAAAAATAATAAAATTATTAGACATTATATTAGTTACGGATTTTATATAAGCATAGTAGCAAGTATAGTAGCCGTTGTGGTTGGGGATTTATCACTTGGAAAGTTTTTCTTAAATATGGAAGTTTCATATTTTGAAATGCCAGTATACCATACTGTAATTTTACCAATTGTATATATTTTAGCAATTGCAGTTATACTACTTATAACATTTGTAACATATTTATCATGTAGAAAAGTGCTAAAAGAACCTGCTAGTGAAGCTTTAAGATTAGAAATTCCAAAAGTTAAACAAACTAAATTCGATTTAACAACAAAAGGAATATTTAAAAAATCATCATTATCAACAAGATGGAATTTAAGAGATATTGCTAGAAATAAAGGTAGAACAATAATGGGAATTGTTGGTGTAATAGGATGTACAATGCTTATCGTTTGTGCATTTGGAATGCTAGATACAATGAATTCATATTTAGATTGGCAATTTGATGATCTTTATAAATTTAAATATAAACTTACACTTGAAGATGATTATACTAATGAACAATATGATAAAATAATTAATGAATATGGAAATCAAACAAGTCAAACTTTAGGAATTGAAATTAAAAAAAGTGATGATTCTAAAGAAGCTAATTCAATTACAATAAATGATGCAAAAGAAGTTTTAAAGACAACTGGACATAAAAAAGAAATAATTGAATTAAAAGATGGAGGAGTATATGTTACAGAAAAATTAGCCAATAAATTAAATTTTAATGTTGACGATGAAATAACATGGCATGTATTTGGTAATGATAAATGGTATACAACCAAAATTGTTGGATTAAACCGTGACCCACAAAGTCAATCTCTTACTATGACAAGAAAATATGCAGAAGAATTAGGTTTAACATATAAGGCTGATTCAGTATATACGAATTATGATTTAAGTAACACTACAGAAATTGAAGGTGTAAAAACAATTCAAGGTATTGAAACATTAAAACAAGGAATGCAAAGTATGTTACAAACAATGAAGATGATGATTGTTATATTAATACTTGTTTCAGCAATACTAGGTTTTGTTATTATATATAATTTAGGAATATTATCCTTTAGTGAAAAACAATATCAATTTGCAACATTAAAGGTATTAGGTTTTAAAGATAAACAAATAAAAAAGATATTTATAAAACAAAATATTTGGATTACAATTGTTGCAATAATACTAGGTTTACCACTAGGATTTATGATGACAGATTATATTTTCAAAGCAGCACTTGGAGATAATTATGACTTTAGTGCAAAAATAAATTTTGTGTCGTATCTATATGCAATACTAGGAACATACATAGTATCATGGGTAGTAAACAAAGTGCTATCAAAAAAAGTAAAAAGTATAGACATGGTCACAAGCTTAAAAGCAAACGAATAACAACAAAAAAATGGGGACGGTCCTCAAAAAAAAAGGGAAATGGCTCTTGAAAAGAATAGGCCAAGGACCGTCCCAGAAAATTGGAGGTATTTTATGATAAAATTAGTATTAGTTAGACACGGACAAAGTGAGTGGAATTTAGAAAATAGATTTACAGGATGGACAGATGTAGAATTATCACCAAAAGGAATTCAAGAAGCTAAAGAAGCAGGAATTGCATTAAAAAATAAAGGATATCATTTTGATTTGGCATATTCTTCAGTCTTAAAAAGAGCAGAAGATACATTGGATTTTATTCTTAAAGAGATGGGTGAAGAGAATATACCAATTAAAAGAAGTTGGAAATTAAATGAAAGACATTATGGTGCACTACAAGGTTTAAATAAAGATGAAACAAGAAAAAAATATGGCGATGAGCAAGTTTTACTTTGGAGAAGAAGTACAGATGTAAGACCACCTGAATTAGATGAAAATGACGAAAGATATCCTGGAAATGATCCAAAATATACAGATTTAACAAAAGATGAATTACCTAAAACAGAAAATTTAATTGACACAATAAAAAGAGTAACAGAATATTGGAAATCAGATATTGAACCAGATATAAAAAATGGAAAAAATGTTATTATAGTTGCACATGGAAATAGTTTAAGAGGTTTGATGAAGTATTTAGATAACATAAGTGATGAAGATGTAATTAAATTAGAAATTCAAACTGGAAATCCTATTTGTTATGAATTAGATGATAATTTAAAACCTATAAGACATTATTATGTAAAAGAAAATAAATAGTTATAATTTAAGTTTTTAGTAGCAGTTCCTAAGATATTATATTATAAATATTGTGTTTTACATAATTTTATAATATAATATTCAAAAAAAAATAAGAGGAATATGTGATGATTAAAATAACAAATATTAAAATAAAAGCAGATTTATCTGATGACGAATTATTTGAAAAGATTTATAAAAAATATAAAATCAATAAAAACGATGTAACTGAAAGAAGAATAATAAAAAAATCAATTGATGCACGAAATAAAGCTGATATATTTTATAATTATTCGGTAGAGCTTGAATGTAAAAATGAAAATAAAATAAAAAATGTTCAAATTGTAAAAAAAGAAGAACCTTTTAAAATTATTGTAAATAGAAAATCTTCAAAAAGACCAGTTATAATTGGAGCTGGACCTGCAGGTCTATTTTCAGCATTAACATTAGCTCAAAATGGTATAAAACCAATAATAATTGAGCAAGGAAAAACTGTAGACGAACGAAAAAAAGATGTTGAAGAATTTCAAAAAACAGGAAAACTAAATACATTATCAAATGTTCAATTTGGAGAAGGAGGAGCAGGTACATTTTCTGATGGTAAATTGACAAGCGGAATTCATAATCCTTTATGCAAAATTGTTTTAAAAGAGTTTTATAATTTTGGAGCACCAGAGCAAATCTTATATATAAATAAACCACATATAGGAACAGATAACTTAATAAATATCATACGAAATATGCGAAATGAAATAATAAAGCTAGGTGGAGAATTTTTATTTAATGAAAAAGTAACAGACTTTGAGTTTGAAAATTCAAAAGTAACAGCTGTTATATGTGGCAAAAGAATAGAAACAGATACGGTAATTTTAGCAATAGGACATAGCGCAAGATCGACATTTGAAAAATTATACGAAAAAGGCGTAAAAATGGAAAAGAAAAACTTTTCTATTGGAGTTAGAATAGAGCATAAACAAAGCATGATTAATAAATCACAATATGGAGAAATTACAAAATTAAAACTACCACCAGCAGAATATAAAATGGCATATCATGGAGAAAATCGTTCATGCTACACATTTTGTATGTGCCCAGGAGGAACAGTAATTGCATCATCAAGTGAACCGGAAACTATTGTAACAAACGGAATGAGCGTATATGCACGTAATGGTGAAAATGCTAATAGTGCAGTTCTAGTTAATGTAACACCAAATGATTTTAAAGGTGAATCACCACTAGAAGGAATGTACTTCCAAAAAGACTTGGAGCAAAAAGCATTTAAGTTAGGAGGAAGTAATTATAATGCACCAATACAAAGATTTGAAGACTTTGAAAACAACGTAAAATCTACACATATAGGTGAAATAAAACCAACATATAAGCCAGGAGTAACGCTTTCAAATTTAAATGAAATATTGCCAGACTTTATATCAAAAACTCTAATTGAAGGTATAAAATATTTCGATAAATCAATAAAAGGATTCGCACATCCAGATGCAATATTAACAGGAGTAGAAACAAGAAGCTCATCACCAGTGCAAATAACAAGAAACGAAAATAAACAATCAAACATAAAAGGATTATATCCATGTGGAGAAGGAGCTGGATACGCAGGAGGAATAATGTCTGCTGCTGTTGATGGCATAAAATGCGCTATAGCAGTTCTAACTCAAGAATAAATTTTAAATAATAAAAAAGCATAATTGTCCATAAATCTCATACATAATAAAGAGGTGATTTATGTGGGCGAGTATGCTTTTTTAGTTTATATTGGATGTATAATATTAATCTTAATTATAGGAAAGCTCTTTTTATTTCCAATAAAAAAAATCTTTAAATTAGTAATAAATTCCATTATAGGAGGAATATTAATATATGTAATAAATATTATTGGAAGCGGATTTAATTTTCACATAGGACTTAACTGGTTGACGATATTATGTTCTGGATTTTTAGGAATTCCAGGAGTGATATTACTTATAATTTTAAAAATTTTTATGTAAAAACTTTAAATATTCCAAAATAAGGTATATAATTAAGACTGCAAAAATAATATGCAAGGAGGAATAAATATGAAAAAAGGAAAAGTTGTTTTAGTAGGAACTGGATTTGTAGGAATGAGTATGGCATATGCTATGCTAAATAGAGGAGGAGTAAACGAACTAATATTAATAGATATAGATAAAGACAAAACAATCGGAGAAGAAATGGATTTATCTCATGGATTACCATTTGCACCACAAAAAATGGTCATAAAAGCTGGAGATTATGATGAATGCAAAGATGCAGAAGTTGTTGTAATAACAGCAGGAATTGCACAAAAACCAGGTCAAACAAGATTAGAGCTTACAGAAACAAATACAAAAATTATGAAAAGTATAACAAAAAGCATTATGGCAAGTGGATTTAATGGCGTAATTGTTGTAGCAAGTAACCCTGTTGATATAATGACATATGTTGTAGCTAAGGTTTCAGGACTACCAAAGAACAAAGTAATTGGTTCAGGAACAGTATTAGATACAGCAAGATTACGTTATATAATGGCAGAATACTTAAATGTATCAAGCAAAAATATTCATGCATATGTAATGGGAGAGCATGGAGATTCATCATTTGTTCCATGGAATCATGCATATGTAGGATGCAAAAAAATATCTGATGTAATGAAAGATAATAATCACCCAATGGACGATTTAGAAAAAATTCACAAAGATGTTGTAAACGCAGCATATGAAATAATTAACAAAAAGAAAGCAACATACTATGGAATTGGTGTAGCATTAAGCAGATTAGTAAAAGCGATTTTAGAAGATGAACATGGAATATTAACTGTATCGGCATATTTAAAAGATGGAGAATACGGACAAGATGATATATACATTGGAGTTCCAGCGATTATTTGTTCAGATGGTATAAGAGAAGTTGTTAACTTAGATTTAACAGATGAAGAGCAAGCAAAACTTGATGAAAGTTGCAAAATTATAAAAGAAATGAGAGCAAATTCAATAGAAAAAATAATTAATGAATAAAAATTAATAATCACTAAAAATCGATTATAATATAAAGACTCCCAAATATCGTTAGTTAAATAGTAAATATTTTAGAATTAAAAAATAGCATAAAAGTAATATATTTTATTTGCTTTTATGCTATTTTCTTGTTATAATATGAAATGCACGTTATAAACCAAGAATCCAAGAGAGGAGTTTTTGATGGAACAACAAATTGTTCAAATTCCAAGTGGAAAGGCAATAATAATAATTTGTGGCCCAACCACTTGCGGAAAATCTTCTATTGCTCGCAGATTGTTAAAAGTGTGCAATGGAAAGTACATTTCCTATGAAAGAATCGGAAATTCAATTCCCACAAAAATGGGAAAAGAGAAGTATGTTCTTGCAACTACCAAAATGTTTGCTCAGGAGATTGAAAAAGCAGTTATGAGTGAACAATATGTAGTAATTGAAACGCCCTTTGTTGAGGAATGTCAGCTGTCAGGATTGATAGTTAGCCTTAGAATCTACGGGTACAATGGTGATATTACACTTATTGAAGTGAATTTACCAAAGAACATTCATCTTGATTATTGGCAGAGGAAACACAATCCAAAGCCAAATAAGAAAGTTCTTTTGCAAGAAAGAGCAATCTTTGAAAAAGAAATTCTTGCCACTGACCACAGCAAAGGTGGAGGAGTTAATGAGATTAGAATTACTAATCCAAATGCTGTGAAGTATAAAAAAGCTTGAATAATCAATTGAATTTCTAAATGGTGGCCCTATGCACTTTGTGCGTAGGGCTTTTTTTCTTGTAGAAAAATATAAAACAATAAAAAAAATTGAAAAAATAAATCTTAATAACAAATTTTTTGAAAGACGAAAATTATCATAATAACATAAGCAACTGAATATAATATTAGCAAATACATAAATATGGAGGACGAGCCTATGAAAGCACAATACGAAAAGGAAACAATAATAGAAGAAAAAACAGAGGCTGAAAAAGATAAAGAGCTAATGTTAACAATATTACAAACAAAAAAAAGCATCCAAGAAGCATCAATAAATTATGAATATGCTGACGGAAAATTAATAGATTATTTTTTATACACAGTAAAAGCAGAACAAGCAAAATTAGATTATTTAATTGAAAAAGCAAAATCAAAAGGATTAACTTTAGAAATTACCGAAAATGCAAATTTAAAAAAAGGATAAAAGTTGGGATGGCTCTGCAAAGGTGTCAAAAAGGACTGTCCCAATTGACACAAATCATAAAAAATTTTCAATCAACTATTGAAAGAAATCAAAAGATATGATAATATAGTTAACATATTAAGCCAATTAAAAAGCAAAGTAGTACATAATAAAAATATTTTACAGAGAATTGAGCACAAGCTGAGAGCTCAAAAATAAAAATGTACGAAATTTCACTTTTTAGGTTATATGCTGAAACAACAGTAGGCATATGCGGTTGAACCGTTAAAACTATAACAAGGTATATAATAAAATTATATATAAATTTAGGTGGTACCACGAAACTATTCGTCCTATTAAGGATTGAATAGTTTTTTTGTGTCATGTCAATGGTTGTCAATGGGGACGGTTCTTTTTGACAACACGGAAACATCAATAGTTGTCAAGAAGAACCGTCCCCATTGACAACACTGGTACCAAAAATAAAAAGGAGGAAAATTTTTATGAAAGATCAAATCGAACAAATTAAGCAAACAGCAATTGAAGAAATAAAAAAATCTTCAGATTTAAAAACACTAGGCGAAACTAAAGTAAAATTTTTAGGAAAAAAAGGTGAATTAACATCTGTATTAAGAGGTATGGGAGCACTATCACCAGAAGAAAGACCAGTAATAGGAAGCTTAGTAAATGAAGTAAGAGACGAATTAGAAAAATTAATATCAGAAAAAGAATCAGAATTTAAACAAATAGAATTAAATAAAAAATTATCAGCAGAAACAATAGATATAACACTTCCAGGAAAAAAAGTAAAAAAAGGAAGCAAAAACCCAATGAATATAGTAATAGAAGAAATAGAAGATCTATTCGTATCAATGGGGTATGATGTAATATCAGGACCAGAGCTAGAAACAGACGAATTCTGTTTTGCAAGACTAAACTTACCAGAAGGACATCCAGCAAGAGACATGCAAGACAGCTTTTATATAACAGACAACTACTTATTAAGAACACAAACATCAGCAGTACAAGCAAGAACAATGCTAGAATATGGTGGAAACAAACCAATAAGAATGATATGCACAGGAAAAACATACAGAAGAGAAGATGATGCAACACATTCACACCAATTCAACCAAGTAGAAGGACTAGTAATAGACAAAAAAGAAAACAATGTATCACTAGCAAATCTAAAAGGAACACTAGAAGTATTCATGAAAAAAATGTTAGGAGAAAAAACAGAGCTACGATTCAGACCAAGCTACTTCCCATTCACAGAGCCATCATACGAAGTAGATGTAACATGCTTCAAATGCGGAGGAAAAGGATGCCCACTATGCAAAAAAACAGGCTGGATAGAAGTACTAGGAGCAGGAATGGTACATCCAAATGTACTAAAAATGAACGGCTATGACCCAGACCAATACAGCGGATTCGCCTTCGGAACAGGAATAGACAGACTAGCAATGTTCAAATTCGGAATACCAGACATGAGACTACTATACTCAAACGACATAAAATTCTTAAACCAATTCGCAAGAAGATAATTTAAAAGGTTGTCAGTGGGGACGGTTCTTTTTGACAACCTTTGTGATAAAAATTAATAATAAGATATGAAGAGGGTTGTCAAAAAGAACCGTCCCCACTGACAACCTTTTAAGAAAGGAAGAAAAATTATGAAACTAAGTACAAACTTTGTAAAAGATTACATAGACATAAATGACATAGATTTAAAAAACATAGCAGAAGACATGACACGAGTAGGAAACGAATATGACTCAGCAGAAAAATTCCTAGGAGGAACAAACCTAATCATAGGTCAAGTACTAACATGCGAAAATCACCCAGATTCAGATCACCTACATATATGCACCGTAAACATAGGAACTGAAGTACTAAACATAGTATGTGGAGCACCAAATGTAAGAGCAGGACTAAAAGTAATAGTAGCAAAAGTAGGAGCAGAGCTACCAGGAGATGTAACAATAAAAAGAGGTATGATTCGTGGACAAGAATCTAACGGAATGATGTGTTCACTAGCAGAGCTAGGAATAGATGGAAAGTTCCTAACACAAGCAGACAAAGAAGGAATATGTGAACTAGGCGATGATGCAGTAGTTGGTGAAGACCCAGCCAAATATTTACAAATGGATGATGGAGTAATAGATTTTGAACTAACAGCAAACCGTGGAGACTTATTAAGCATATTAGGAATGGCATATGAATTAGGAGCAATATATGACAAAAAAGTAAAACCAGTAGATTTATCACATTCAGAATCAGGAGAAGACATAAACAATAATTTCAAAATCGATATAAAAACACAAAACTGTAAATTATTCCTAGCAAAAAAAGCATTAAATGTAACAATAAAAGAAAGTCCAGCATTTATAAAAAATAGATTAATGGCTTGTGGAATAAGACCAATAAATAATGTTGTAGATATAAGCAACTATGTAATGCTTGAACTAGGACAACCACTACATTTTTATGATGCAGATAGACTGGGAAATTGTCTACAAGTAAGAATGGCTGAAAATGGAGAAAAACTAACAACATTAGATGATACAGAAAGAACTTTAGATGAAAACGATATAGTAATTTCAAATGGAGAAAAAGCAATAGGTTTTGCAGGTGTAATGGGTGGACTTTCAACAGAAGTTGAAAATACAACAAAAAATGTAGTAATAGAATCAGCAATATTTGATTCTGTTAAAGTAAGAAAAACATCTAAAAAAATATTAAGAAGTGAAGCAAGCAATAGATTTGAAAAAGGTATAGATCCAAATAGAACATACATGGCAATAGAAAGAGCCTGCAAATTATTAGAGCAATATGCAGATGCAACAATTGAATCAGGTATGTGCAAATATGATAAAACAGAAAAAGAAGAAAAAGTAATTGATTTAAAATATAAAGATGTTTGTGATTTATTAGGAACAGAAATTTCAAAAGAAGATATAGTTGATGTATTTAGAAAATTAGATTTCAAATATATTCAAAATGATGAATCTGTAACTGTTACAGTTCCATCAAGAAGATTAGATATTTCAATTAAAGAAGATTTAATTGAAGAAGTTAGCCGTATATATGGTGTTGATAATATTGAAGGAATTTTACCTGTTGTAAATATGAAATCTGGAACATATGATAAAACAACAAGAGATATAAGAGCAAAAATGGTTTCTTTAGGTTTAAATGAAACATTATCATATATTTTAATTCCACAATCAGAAGTTCACAAATATGTGGCAGACGAATTTGAAGAATTAAAATTATTAGATCCACTAACACCAGAAAGAGACACATTAAGATATAGTGTAATTCCATCTATGGTAAGAACTTACGAATATAATAAAGCTCATTACAATAAAGATGTGTCTATATTTGAAATAGGAAAAGGTTTTTTCAAAAAAGGTGAACAATACGGAGAAAATCAAAAATTAGCATGTTTAATGACAGGTGAGTATTATTTAGGATTAGGAAATAAAGCAAATGTAGATTTTTATATCGTAAAAGGAATAATAGAAGATTTATTAGATTATTTAGGATATGAAAATAGATACAGCTTCATACTTCCAAAAAATATTCCAGCAGAATTCCACCCAGGACAAACAGCCGAAATATCAGTAAATGCAGATACAGTTGGAATTATAGGCAAACTACATCCTTCAATATGCAAAGAAGCGGTATATGTATTTGAAATAAACTTAGATAAATTATTATCAAAAAGAGTTGGAAATTTAAAATACAAAGAAATATCAAAATTCCCAAATATCAAAAAAGATGTAGCTTTTGTAATGAATAAAGATGTTCAATCAAAACAAATTGAAACAACAATAAAAAAAGCCGGAGGAAACTTATTAACAAATATAGAAGTTTTTGATATATACACAGGTGAAAATGTTGGAGAAAACGAAAAATCAATAGCATATGCACTAACATTCAACGATAGCAAAAAAACACTAACAGATGAAGAAGTAAATAGTATATTTGAAAAAATAATAACAACAGTAGAAAGTAAATGTGGAGTAAAATTAAGAAAATAAAATTAGCAAAATAAAGCTCACATAATACACTTAATAAAAAATTTATTGATTAGGATTTTAAAGATTTATAGCAAAGATTATACTTTACTATAAATCTTTAAAATTTTGTTGAAAAATGTATTTTTTTGTGATAACATAATATTAGTTATGAAATTTAACTAAGGAGGAGTTAAGTATGAAAGAAAAAGTAGAAAAAACAAGACAACATAATTCAGGAAATGGAATAGGCGTAAGAATTGTAGCTGGAATACTAGCATTTTTAATGGTAGCATCTTTAGCATTTACAGTAGTAGCTTATTTAATAAAATAGAAATTTATAGGCAATTTTTATAATAAATTAAATAAAAAGCAGTCTTTAAATTTTACTAATTTAAATTAATAAAAACAATTTAAATTAGATTTCTAAAGGACTGCTTTTTAATTATTTATAAAATAAGCTATAATTTTGAAAATGGAGGGATGGTATGTTTGATAATTTAAAAATAAATTTTAATACATATTATCAAGAGCACATATTAAATTATATGGGTGAATTATATAAATATCCAATTAAGTTAATACCTATGATATTAGATATTGCAATTGTGATATTTTTAGTATACAAATTTATAAAGTTTTCAAAAGACTCAAGAGTTAGACAATTGTTAAAAGGAATTTTATTATATATTCTTTTAACAGCACTAAGCTCTGTCTTACAATTGACGATTATTAATTATATACTAACATCATTCTTATCATATGGAGTGATTGCTTTAATTGTCATTTTCCAACCAGAACTTAGAAGAGCTTTAGAGCAACTTGGTTCAAATAAATTAACTAGATTTATAGGAATAGAAAAAGATAAATATGTTCAAACAAAAGAAGATATTTATAAAATAGTCATTGCCGTAAACGAACTTGCTAAATCTCAAACTGGTGCATTAATTGTATTAGAAAAAGACATAAAATTAACGGAAATAATAGATTCCGGTGTTATGATTAATTCTGAAATATCACCACAATTATTAGTTAATATTTTCGTTCCAAATACACCATTACATGACGGAGCAGTTGTAATTAGAGCAAACAGAATTACTGCAGCAGCATGTATATTACCACTTGCAAGTGACCAAGATATAGCAAAAGAACTAGGAACAAGGCACAGAGCTGCACTCGGAATTTCAAAAGAATCCGACAGTGTTGCAATAGTAGTATCAGAAGAAACCGGTAAAATTTCTCTTGCAAGAAATGGAGTTTTATTAGTAGATATAAAAGAAGAAACTTTAAAACAAATCCTAATAAAAGACTTCGCAGAAAAATATAACACCAAACAAAATAAAGTAAAAAAAATAACACAAAAAATAAAAAGCAAAAAATAATAGGAAATGGGAAAAGGGGACGGTTCTCTTTTCCCATTTTTTGGAAAAAGGTGCCAATAGGTTGTCAATGGGGACGGTTCTTTTTGACACATATTGTGGTGAACATTTAAAATAATATATTTGTGACATTGGAAAACGAATAAATGTTGTCAAAAGCTTTGTCTTTAACGACAATAAAGTTGTCAAAAAGAACCGTCCCCATTGACACCCATTGACAACCCTATTGACACAGGAAATGGAGTATAAAAGATGAGAAATATAAGATTAACAATAGAATATGACGGAAAAGATTTTAATGGTTGGCAAAAACAGCCTAATAAATTAAATATACAAGGTGAAATTGAAAGAGCAATTGAGTTAATTACTGGTGAAGAAAATATAGATTTAATTGCATCTGGTAGAACAGATGCAGGAGTTCACGCTTTAGGTCAAGTTGCTAATTTTAAAACAAATAATATGAGCATTCCTATTGAAAAATTTGCTTTGGCGATTAATACAAAATTAAAAAGATCTGTTAGAATAAAAAAGGCAGAAGAGGTTGATGAGAGATTTCATAGTAGGTATACATGTAAAAGAAAAACTTACAGATATGTTATAAATAATAATCAATGTGAAAGTGCAATTTACAGAAATTTCGAATATCATATGCCTGTAAAATTAGATATAAAAGCAATGCAAAAAGCAGTTAAATATTTTGAAGGTGAACATGATTTTAAAGCTTTCAAAGCAAGTGGTACGAGTAGTAAAAGTAGTGTAAGAAAAATATATTTAGCAGAGGTTCTACAGGGGCCAGAAAATAGAATTTATATTGAATTAACAGGAAATGGCTTTTTATATAATATGGTTAGAATAATTGCTGGAACATTAGTTGATGTTGGATTAGGCAAAATAAAACCAGAAAAAATACCAGAAATAATAAAAGATGGAGATAGAAAAAAATCGGGAAAAACACTACCACCAAGTGGTTTGTTTTTAATGAAAGTAATGTACTAAAAGAATTTTTTCTTAAAAATGAAAACAGCCGGCTATAAATAGCCAGCTGTTTTTGTTACATGAATGAGAAAACTGTTTATTCAATACGACAAAGGAGAAAATCCATAATTCTTATACGAATCAGTGATATCGATTTTTTCGTAATAAACTGCAGCATTTTCATTCAAATCTGACGCAATACAGAGCAGAGTAGTAAGCAAATAATTAATTTCATGCAAAGAAAGGTCGCTAATACTGGAAAATATACCATTTTGAAAGGTACGCTCATTACCATGAACGAATTTTAATCCAATATAGGTTTCCTTAGAGAATTTCTCAGCAAAAGATTTCTCTTCGCCCCGCAATTCGTTAGCAGATTTCTTATTGTACTGTACTATAAGCTTGTATTGATTGTTAATTGGTGTAACAATTATATCAATCATACAATGATTGATACCTCCTTTACAAGAATTTACCAATTGGTAAGGTTTCATATATTAGCTAAAAAATTTTTTAATTTCCAAAGCGGAATAACGTAAGCAATAATGAAACCATAACGGTATGCTAAAATTATAACAAAAAAACACACAAATTACAATAAAATTATAATTAAATTTTATGAATAAATAGAAAAAATATACACATACTAATTTTAAAATAATAATCAGGAGGAATAGTATGGATAATAATGTAAATGTCTTAGATGAAATCAACAAAGGTGCAACAATGGGAATGGATGCAATAATGTTCGTATATGACAAAGTAGAAGACCAAACATTCAAAAAAGTTTTAGATGGAGAATATAAAAAATACAAAGATATATCACAAAGGGTTGGTCAAGAATATGAAAACTTTTCAATAAAAGCTCCACATACAACAAATGCAATGAACAAAGCAATGACATGGTATGGAATACAAATGAAAACAATGACAGACCAAAGCAATGAAAAAATATCAGAACTATTAATGCAAGGAACAAACATGGGGATAATAGAAGGTGTAAGATTGCAAAATCAAAATCAGGAAAACGGAATGCTAAACCAAAATGTAAGACAAATATTAAATGATTTTATAGCAATGCAAGAAGATAGTGTAGAAACTTTAAAAAAATATTTATAAAAAACTATCATAAAAACTGAAAATAATAATCGGTTTTTATGATAGTTTTTCTATAATTGACAATTAGTTACATAATTGTTAGAATAATTTTAAACTTAATTTAGGAGATGAAGAAATGTTTAACAATACTATAAAATTTAAATATCCATGGAGGCCATATCAGGATAGAGTATTAAAAGAATCCAATAAATTTTTAAGTGATGGAAAAATAAATATTGTAGCAGCACCAGGTTCAGGAAAAACAATATTAGGTCTTGAGCTAGCAAGAAGACTTGGAAATCCAGTAATAATTTTTGCACCAACAGTAACAATAAAAAAACAATGGATAACAAAATTTATATCAAGTTTTACTGATTTAAAGGAAATACCAGATTGGATAAGTACAGACATCTATAATCTAAAATTTTTTAATGTAGTTACATATCAAGCATTACATTACGCTTATAAAAGAAAGAAAATTAGAGCAACAACTGATGATACTGATGATGTGATAGACAAAGAAGAAGAATCTGCAACATCAGAAGAAATTGCCTCATATGATATTATAAATGAGTTAAAAAAGAAAAAAATAACAACATTAGTTTTAGACGAAGCACATCACTTAAAAAGTGAGTGGTGGAAAAGTTTGAATGATGTCGTCACAGCTTTAAATGACATTAAATTAATAGCACTAACAGCAACACCACCATATGATGTAGAGCCAAATATTTGGGCAAATTATGTATCATTATGTGGTGAAATTGATGCAGAAATATCTGTACCAGAGCTAGTAAAAGCAAAGAATTTATGTCCACATCAAGATTATATATATTTCAATTATCCAACAGAAGACGAAATCACTAAAATAAAGAATTATGATATGAGATTGAAAACTTTAGTTGATGAAATGAAAAATGATGAAAATTTTATAAATGCGATATATAATCACAAATTTATAAGAACACCATACGAATGTGATGAAGAAATATTAGAAAATCCAGAGTATTATAGTAGTATGTTAGTATTTTTAAATGCTTCAAATAAACCATTAACAAATGCAAATGTGAAAGTATTGGGTCATAATGACAAAATACCTAAATTCGATTTATCATGGTTCGAAATATTATTAAAAAATGTTTTCGTTGTTGATAGAAAAAGCTATGAACAATTTGAAGAGATCTTATCAGAATATGAACAAAAATTAAATCAAATTGGTGCAATAGAAAAAAGAAATGTTTCATTAATTGATAATAAAAATATCCAAAAATATTTTGTTAATAGTTTAGGAAAGTTAAATAGTATTTCAAAAATTGTAGATGTTGAGTTAAATAATCTAAAAAATGATATGAGAATGGTTGTTTTAACTGATTATATACGAAAAGAATACATAACAACAGAGGATATTGAAATTGATAAAATTGGTGTATTACCTATATTCAAAATATTAACAAAAGAGCATCCAAATTTAAATATAGCTATTCTTACTGGTAGTTTATTTGTAATACCTAAATCTAAAGCAGAAAATTTATATGGTCTTTGCTATTCAAGAGAGCTTAATGCTGATAAATTAAAATTTAAACCATTTGAAATGAATGAAAACTATATAGAAGTGTCTATGCCGGAAAAGATGAGAAATGATGTAATGAATTGTATTTCTAAATTATTTGAAGTTGGAGAAATTAACTTGATAGTTGGAACAAAATCGTTATTAGGAGAAGGTTGGGATGAGCCTAGTATAAATAGTTTAATTTTAGCTACTTTTGTAGGTTCATATATGCTTTCAAATCAAATGAGAGGAAGAGCTATAAGAGTAAATTCAAATCCACATAAAACTGCAAATATTTGGCATCTGGTATGTGTTTGTGACAATATTAATGGTGATTCTTCAATTGAAAATGCAGATTTAAACTTATTAAAAAGAAGGTTTGAATCTTTTACTGGAATTGGCTATAACAATTCATATGTATCAAGTGGATTAGATCGATTAGGAAATTTTGATGGTCCATATACACAGGAAAAGGTTCAAAATTTGAATAATTATATAATAACCAATTCTAATGAGAGAGCAAAAATGTTTAATAATTGGCAAAATGCTGTTGAAAATAAAACTGATAATATGCAAATGACAGAAGAGCTAGAAATTGAAGAAGTAGAGCCTTTTACATCAGACTGGCTTGTATCTAAGGCATTTATTAGAGCTATTATAATAGCAATTGTATTATTATTAATTTTAATAATAGGTATTATTCCGAGAATACTAACATTTTTAGTTGAATTAGGATTTGTTATTTATATAGCATGCAAAGCTAAAAAAATAAAACAATTATCAACTCCAGAATCTACTGTAAAAGCAATATCAGAAATTTTATTAAATCAACTTATACGAACTAAAAATGTGAAAACATCAGCATCAAAAATTAAAATTAAAACTCAAAACAACAATGGAAGAGTATCTGCTTGGATAGAAGGGGCATCATTGCAAGAAAGCAATTTATTTATAACTTGTTTAACAGAAATTTTTTCAAAAACAGAAAGTCAAAGATACATAATATCTACTAAAAGAAATAATTTAACAAGATATTATAATATACCAAAAATATTTTCTAACAATAAAGAAAATGCACAAAGTTTTGCAGATTTATGGTCAAAAGCAATAGGTAAAGTAGAGCTAATATATACAAAAAGTGCAGAAGGAAGAAAAGAACTTTTAAAAGCTAGAATGCAAAACATGAATTTAAAAGATAAAATGTCAAGAAAACAAAAAATGACAGATTGGAAATAATATAGACAAAATAATTATAAAGCTGTATAATAAAAAGCATCGAATAATAATACGGAGGAAAATAATGAAAGTTGGAGTTGCCTTAGCAGGCGGAGGATTAAAAGGAGTAGCATACATTGGAGCATTAAAAGCTTTTGAAGAGCTAGGAATACAAATTGATTATATTTCTGGTACAAGCTCTGGAAGTATGGCAGCAGTCTTATATTCAATTGGCTGTGCACCGGAGGAAATGAAAAAAATTATATATGAATCATACAAGGAATTAGTTAAAATACCAAAAAAGCCAATAATATCTTCAGTTGGAACATATATAACAAAAAAGCAATTAAAATTGGAAGGCTTAATTTCTGGAGAGCGAGTTGAAAATTTAATACAAACCTCAGCAGAAGAAAAAAATTATAAAAATATAAATGAAATTAAAATACCACTTGCAATAGCAACAGTGGATACAATATCTACAAAAGAATGTATTTTTATGTCAAAAAATTATAATTTAAAAAATGAAAAAATTGATTATATATATGATATACCATTAGGAAAAGCTGTAAGATCAAGTATGGCGTTTCCTGGAATTTTTACAACTAGCAAATTTGGCAAATATAATTTTATAGATGGAGGAACAAAAGATAATCTTCCAGTAAAGGTTCTAAAAGATATGGGGGCAGATGTTACAATAGGTCTAAGTTTTAAACTTGATGATTATGATGTAGAAAATCAAAATATATTAAGTATAATACTAAGGACTGTAGATATATTCTCACTAAAAGATGTAATAGAAGCACAAAAAGAAGCAACTATAGCAATCGAAATAGATGCAAAAGGAACAAGTCTAATGGAAATTGACGATATTGATAAATGCATAGATATTGGATACAAGGCAATAATGGAAAATAAAGAGCAATTGTTAAATATAATAAAAGAAAAATAAAAAATAGAATTCAGTTAAAACATATAACTGAATTCTATTTTTATTGTTAAATTTTAATTACAACATTATTTGTTGTTAAAAAATTAATCAAATTGTTTATTGTATTAGTTAAATCAGATATTGAAAGTGATTTTATTGTTTTTATAATATTATTAATATATTTGCTTCTTGTTTTTTCAGGATAAATTTTTCCCTGATTTCTAAAAGATTCTAATTGATAAATTAATCCCTTTGTTGTTTTTACAGATGAAAGTAAATTTAGCGAAGCTATTAATAAAATTTGTTTCATTGTTTTATTAATATTAAGTTTATTAATTTCCACAATCAATTTATTTATAGTTTCTTTATTAATCATTTGTGAAGGATTATTTAAAAGAACAAGTTGTCTATCCATAATTACAACCTCCTTTAGTTTACATATTATATCATATAATTCATACAAATGCAAAACAAAATTGCGATATTTTACAATTTAATGAAATAAATTGGAATTTACTTGAAATATTTTATAAAAAAATATATAATGAACTTACAGCAATTACAAAACAAAAGATACTATGGAAGGAGTGGTTTTATGAACATTAAAATAACAGGAAAAGACTTAAAAGCAACAGAGGCAATCAAAGAGTATGTCGAAAAAAAGTGTGAAAGACTACAAAAATATACAGAAGATGAATTAGATGTTAAAGCAACAATTAGAACTGAAGGAAACACACAAGTTGCCGAAATTTCTACAAATATAAATGGTAATATTTATAGAGCAGTATCAGAGCAAAAAGATTTATATGCATCTATAGATAAAGATATTGATATTGTAGAAGGTCAAATAAGAAAAATGAAAACTAAAAAAGAAAAACAAATGACTTCAGAATCAATTAAAGATTATGAAATTATAAGCTTTAATGAAGATAGTCACCAAGTAGAAAAAGAGGTATTAAAAACTCAATACTACGAAGTAAGACCAATGAGTGTTGAAGATGCAAAATTAAAATTGCAAGATTCAAAAAATATGTTTTTAACATTTGTAAATGCTGATACAGAAGAAGTTAATGTAATTTTTAAATTAAAAGATGGAGTTAACTTTGGTTTAGTAGAACCAGAATAATAAAATATTTTATATGAATACAGTATATTTTATAATATACTGTATTTTTTATTGCACTAAATTTGTAAATATGATAGCATAATACATGAGGAGATGATTATACAAATGAAAAAGAAAGAAATACTAATACCAAAAACTGTAATATTGTTAATATTTATAATATTAGTTGTAACATTAACTTTATTATTTAAATCGATTGCTTTTAGCAAAAAGACTATTGATAGTGGATTTGAAGGATTAGACATTTCAAAAAGTAAAAATTATGAAATACCAATATCATATTATTATTATGGAATACAAAATAAAAATTTAGATGCTTTTCTAAAAGCATATCCTGAATTTATGAATGTAAAAAATCGATTTTCACAAAATGATTTTGATAAATTTTATGATGTATTTAAAGATGAATGTGGAGAAAATATAAATTTAACATATAAAATAACAAATGTAACACAATGTTCCGAAAGTCAGTTAGCAGAGCTAGAAAACTATTTTAAAGAGAATTATATGGTTGATGTAAAACCAGATTCAGCATATGCAGTAAATATAACTGAAACTTTTAGTGGAGACAAAAAAGAAGTTGAAACCCTAAAGACTCAAACTATATTTCAATATAATGGAAACTGGTATATCAAGTAAAAAAGACAGTTTATATATAACTGCCTTTTTATAATATATTTTAAATATTTTCTTGTCTTTCAAAAATAAAAATGATATAATCGCAAAACAACAAAGAAAAGAGGTATTTTATGACAAATTCACAAAATTTATTAAAAAAGTTTTTTGGATATGACAATTTTAGACCTGGTCAAGAAGAAATTATAAATAATATTTTAAATCAAAATGACTGTTTAGGAATTATGCCAACAGGTGCTGGTAAATCTATTTGTTATCAAATTCCAGCAATGCTTCTTCCTGGTGTTACAATTGTTATTTCACCACTTATTTCTCTTATGAAAGATCAAGTTGATAATTTAAATCAAATTGGAATTCCTGCTACATTTATAAATAGCAGTTTATCTCATTCAGAATATTCCCAAACAATAAATAATATAATGCACAATGTATATAAAATAATTTATGTTGCGCCAGAAAGATTAACATCAGAAGCGTTTTTAAATTTACTAAATAATCTACAAATATCAATGTTTACAATAGATGAAGCTCATTGTGTATCTCAATGGGGACATGATTTTAGACCAAGCTACAGAGAAATTGCAAATGTAATTGTAAATTTAAAAACAAGGCCAGTAGTTTCTGCATTTACTGCAACAGCAACAAATATTGTAAAAAAAGATATTATTAATTTATTACATCTACAAAATCCATTCACATTAACAACAGGATTTGATAGAGCAAACTTAAAATTTTCAGTACAAATTCCGGAAAATAAAAATAAGTATATTTTGAATTTCTTGCAAAATCAAAATGATATTCCAGGAATTATTTATTGTGCCACAAGAAAATTGGTAGACAATTTATTTGAAAAATTAACTGAATGTGGTTACAAAGTATCAAAATATCATGGTGGAATGAATGAATCTGCAAGAGCAAAAAGTCAAGATGATTTTGTATTTGATCGAACTAATATAATGATAGCAACAAATGCGTTCGGAATGGGAATTGATAAATCAAATATTAGGTATGTAATTCATTACAATATGCCAAAAGATCTAGAAAGTTATTACCAAGAGGCAGGTCGTGCAGGGCGTGATGGAGATAATTCTGAATGTATTTTATTATTTAGTAGAAGTGATATTGTTACAAATAAATTTTTAATTGAGCAAACACCATCTGAAAATGGACACAAGGTTGAATACGATAAATTAAATGATATAATAGATTATTGCAATACAGATAGATGTTTAAGGAAGTATATATTAGAATATTTTGGAGAGATTCCACTGTTTGAAAATTGTAATAATTGCAGTAATTGTTTAACTAAAACAGAAACAACAGATATTACAGTAGATTCTAAAAAAATTTTGTCTTGTATAAAAAGAATGAATGAAAGATTTGGCTCTGGTTTAGTAACAGATGTATTAAAAGGCTCTAAATCATCAAAAATAAAAGCAATGGGATTTGATAACTTATCTACATATGGAATTATGAGTGATTATTCAAAAGATACTATTAAAGATTTAATATATTTTTTAATAACAGAAGGTTATATAGAATGTGTTAGAAATAAATATCCAATTTTAGTTTTAAATAAATCTGCAAATGAAGTATTATTTAAAAATAAACAAGTTTTAATAAAGAGAAAAATAGAAAAAATTGAAAAAGAAAAAAATAATAATCAAAAAGACGAAATAAATTATGATGCTAGTTTATTTGAAATATTAAGAGCGCTCAGGAAAAAAGTTGCTGAAAAAAATAATATAGCTCCATTTATAGTATTTACAGACTTATCACTAAAACAAATGGCAGAAAAATATCCAACATCAAAAGAAGAAATGCTTAAAATAAGTGGTGTAGGGATAAATAAATACGAAAATTATGGAGAAGATTTTATTTTAGCAATTAATAATTATGTATTAGAAAATAATATAAATAAAGAAATTAATAATGAAGAAAAAAGTAAAAAATCAAGTTCAAAAAAATCAGACAAAATAGATACAAAAATTATTACATACAATATGTATAAAGAAGGAAAATCTATTGAGGAAATAGCAAAAGAAAGAGGCTTTACAAAGCAAACGATAGAGCATCATTTATTAGCAAATTTTGAAAATGGTTTGGATATAGATTTAGAAAAAAATATTAATATGAAATATAAAAGTCAAGTTTTTAAAGCAATTGACGAAATAGGATATGATAAACTAAGACCAATAAAAGATATGGTACCAGCAGATGTCACATATTTAGATATTGGATATTTTGTAATTTTATATAAAAAAGAAAAGAACAGCTAAATTTAATATTATAGCTGTTCTTTTTTCAAATTTTGGTGGAGGTGAACCACATACATCTCTATCCCCTGTAATATTAGTATTATCCAAAACTACTTTGATATTAATATTTTCAGGGGTTATTATTATTTCTTTAATATACTTTTGTATAATTTCTTTTATGTTATTTAAATTGTCAGATTCTAATTTTAGTAAATCGGTATTTAAAATATTATTAATATCAGCAGATGTAATTTCATCTTTTTCAGATATATTTCTTATTAAATAGATAGAACGTTCAATAAATTCTTTTTCACTTTGCAATAATTTCATTTTATCTTTCATTTCTGGGCTATAGAATCCGTCTAGTATAGCATTATTAATATTATTTATTTGTGTTTGCACATTGGATAATTTTTCTTCCTCTATCTTTAAATTGTTTTCTGTGTCATTATGCAATTCCTTATATTTAGTATTTACTTTTTCTAATAACTCTACATTGTTAAATAATCCATTAATCTTTACTTTTAATTCATCAACAACTATTTTTTCAATTTCCTCTTTTTTTATAGCTTTATTTTCACACATACCTTTTTTGTGACCAGAACATTCATAAACAGACCAATATTTGTTTTTCCTTGCTCCTACATATTTTTCATTACATATTCCGCATTTGATTAATCCACTTAATAAATAAACTTGTTTTGCCTTATAACTTCCACCCATATGTTTTCTTCCTTTCATTTTTTCTTGTACAATAAAAAATGTATCTTTGTCAATTATAGCAGGCATACCACCTTCAATTTTTATCATATCTGGATTAGGTTGACCTCGTTTTTTTGCACGATTGCCATATCCAAATGTATAATTCCCAATATATTTTTCATTAACTAAAATATCATGTATAGAATTTTTACTAAAGTTCTTGTTTCTTTTTGTTTTATATCCTCTCAAATTTAATTCTGAACAAATTTCAACATAAGAATGATTAGTTTTATACATATTAAAAATTAATTTTATTATTTCAGATTCTCGTTTGTCTACAACGTAATGAGAATCTTTAACAGAATATCCAAGTGGGGGAATGCCACCATTATGCTTACAATCTAATGCATTTTCAGTTAGCCCCTTTTTTACTTCTCTAGCAAGATTTGCACTATAATATTCTGATAAACCTTCCAACATAGCTTCCATAATTATTGATTCTGGCGAATCGTCTAATTTTTCCAAAACAGAAAACAGCTTTTTATTATTATCCTTAAGCGTCTTTTTGTATACAGCCGAATTATATCTGTTACGAGAGAAACGGTCTAATTTATGTACAACTACACCATTCCAATCTTCAATTTTACTATCTTCAATCATTTTTAGAAAATTTGGTCTTTTATCTGTTCTTGCAGACAAAGCTTCATCTACGTATTCCTTAACTATAACATGTCCATTAGCATTAGCCCAATTATGTATTGCTCTTAATTGTGCAGTTATAGACTCTTCTCTTTGGTTATCGCTAGAGTATCTAGCATAAGCTACTAAATACATATTTTACCTCCTAATTTTTTTATGCTATATTTTCTTTAGTAAATCTATTACTTTCATTTGCATAGTAATGGATACATCTAGCCATATATGGAGCTTCTACATTAAAGAAATCTGCTAATTCCGTTATTGTAGAAACACCATTATTTAAAAGCTCTTTTACTTTTGTGTAAGGTAAGAAATTTTTCCAAGCACTTACATCTGCTTTATGTTCCATTTTTTCTATTAGTTCATAATCGGAATAAGTTCTATAATAAGCTCCTGCATAGTAGTGTCCAAGCTCTTGAACTAAAACCGTATTTTCAGCAATCTGAGAGTCTATTTGATTATCATCAACAATTATTGCTGTAATATCTTGATAATTAGCTATTGCACCTCGTGTATTTTTTAATTTACTATTTATATAATTAATATTTTCTTCTTCAATTTTACTATATAATAAATTTGTGTCCATTTTATTCCTTCTTCTTATTATTTTTTTCTAGCTCCTGTTTTGCTAATAAACTCTCCATAATATTTATTAGGGTTTCTTTATTTTCGTCATTTAAACCTTTTACACCACTTGCAAATGCTATATCAATATCATCTAGTTTTATTTTTCCTTGCTTTCTCACATCTGTTTTACCTAGTAGATAATCAATAGAGCAATCAAAAATTTCAGATAGTTTTATAAGAACTTCTAAACTAGGTTTTCTAATTTCTTTTTCATACAAACTTATTATACCTTTAGACATTTCTAGTTTTTGAGCTAGCTCTTCTTGGGTTATATCATTTTCCTCTCTTAATTTTTTTATTCTATTCATAAAATCTCCTCCAAAAATATTATAGCATACTTTAAGTATACTATACAATATTTTTTAATAAAAAGTTTCCTTAGAGTTGACAAGGATTAAAGGTTTTTTGAAAAAAAGTTTAAAAAAATACTTGACTTCTTACTTTAAGTAAGATATACTACGTTTACATTAAGTAAGAAATGAGGTGAACAAATGAAACGAGAAAATTTACAAAATTTTAGAAAAGAAAACAATTTAACTCAAGAACAAATGGCAAGAAAATTGAATGTAACGGTAGCACATTATAAAGCAGTCGAGTACGGCATTAGGAATCCAAGTTTTGAATTTATGGAGAGATTAAAAATTAGTTTTCCTAAATGTAGTATAGACAAAATTTTTTATTCTAAAAGTATACTATAAGTAAGAAAAAAGGAGGACGAATGAAGAAAATAGAAAATAGAATAGTAACAGTAACATGTTTAGGAATAATGAGCAACAATGAAGCAATGGATATTTTAGCAACGTATATAGCAAAGAAAATATATGAAAAAAGACATGTAGAAAATTCTAAAAAGGACGTTTAATTCAAAAAAATTAATTCTAATAAATTTCAATAATAGTTGCACTAAAGAAAAAAACAGATGAAAGAAGGTGAGAGGATGGAAATAAAAGAAATACTAGCAATAATATTTTCTACTATATCGCTAGTACTAGGAATTATAACTTTTTGGCTAAATCATCATCAATAATAGGTGCTATGTTTTGAATAGACTTTCTATTAGTAAAGAAAGAAAAATTAATATTATTAATATCAAAATCTTCTACATTTCTAAATTCTAGATAACCAGATTTACCTTCAAGAGAATTTAAATTAATAGGAAATTGAATAGTTTTAGTTTCAACTCTAGAAACAATTTCTTTTCCCGAACGTCTAATATTTTCTTTTACTAAACAAGGTTCTAGAATACAAAAAATTGATTCATTCATTTTTATACTAGAGATTGAGATAGGTAATTGAGATTGATTTTGAATTGTTACGAAAAATTGATGAGTTTTATTGTTAAAGTAATGAGCATGAATAATAAATTTAATTCTACATCTTTTACATAACAATGCATATGCAAGGTTATAAATAGAAAGTAATAAAGAAAGTATAGAAATTATTATAGGAATAATAGCAATCAATATAATCACCCCCTTCTTAATAAAGATAGGTGAATTATATAAATAAAAAAATAAAAAGTAAAGGAGGCGAAAAAGCATGAGTTTAGCAGAAGCAAAACAATTATTTGGAACATTAATATTAGGCAGTACAGCAATAACTATAGCAATACTATACATAGCATACAAATTTGCAGAAATAAGCTATAGGAAAGCACATAAAGCAAAAAAAGTGCACAAAGCAAGAAAAATAAATAATGCAGATGTAATGTTTAACATAGACAGTAAAAACAAGACATTACAAGAAATACAACTAGAAAAATCACAAATGATTAAAATTTTAGGAGGAATTTAAAAATGAGTAAAAGAGAAAATTTAACAATAATGATTAATAAGCTAAAAACAGCAAAGACAACAAGAAATCTACAAGAGGAATTTGAAGAAGTATACAAGGATTTAACAACAACTAGAGCAAAAATAGGACAAGCAATAGACAAGAGAACAGAAGAAATGCAAGAAGAAATGGCAAATATTCTGGCAAAAGCAATTTGCTTTATGACTGTAGGTAAAAATGAAAAAGCTTTCAAGTATCTGATAGAGCAATATGAAATAATAAAAAAAGATTTGTCTGACAACGACCAAGAAGACAGACAAATCAACATAAAAATATTCTAAATAAACATCTTACAACTTTATATTAACATAAAGTTGTAAGATTTGCAAGAATATGAGGTAAAAAAATGGATTTATTTTATGAAATAACAAATCTAACTAAGTATTTAGATACATTAGTAATAAATTTAAAAGAAAATGGCGTAAAGAAAGCAGAATCTGAAAAAGAATACAAGATAGTTTTAAGACAAGAGGCTTTAAAATTAAAAACAGAAAAGAATATGCCTGTAACGTTAATAAACCAAATAGTATACGGAATACCAGAAGTTGCAAAGTTAAGACTAGATAGAGATATAAAAGAAACAATATATCAAGCAAATTTAGAGGCAATAAATGTAACAAAATTAAAATTAAGAATATTAGAAAATCAGCTGAATCGAGAATGGGGGATTTCTGGAAAGGGGAAAATTTAATGATAGTAACCAATCTAAGCGGTAGTTTTAATCCATGTCCAAAAAATCCAATAAAAAAAGAAAATACAACGACAAAAATAAAGCAAAAGTCAAAAAAGTTAGCAAAAGCAGAGAAAAACAGATTTAGTATTTTGCAGGAAGAAAATGGAAAATGTTTTATTTGTAATAGACAGCTAAAAAAATTAGATAAGCACGAGGCACTAGGTGGCTCAAATAGGCAAAAAAGTATTCAATATGGGTTAGTTTATTACTTGTGTAGAAAATGTCACCAAAAAGCCGACCTGGATAAAAATACAAGAAATAAATTACAAAACTACGCAAAGAAACAATTTATAAAAATATATAGTAAAGAAAAATTTTTAAAAGAGTTTGGAAAAAACTATATAGAAAAGTAATTTAAAAAGTAATAAAAACGCACATTGACAACTGAATAGTATATCAGGCAAACGCAGTAAATACAATAGTTTCAAGACTTGGAAAAATATTTAAAAAAAGTTTAAAAAAAGTATTGACAGTATGTCATAAGAGTGATAATATATAACCATCGAAAGAGGAAAGGAGGTAAAAGCCATATGTTAAAAGCAATAAAAAAAGTGCTTGCCGACTACCAATCAAAACAAGCACAAGCTAAAAGAAAAGCTAATAATCGCAAACAGATTAAGCTAATTCTTAAAGGTTTAGAAGAAAGGGGATATTAAAATCCCCAACTTCCCTTAATGATTATATATTATTAATATTGTAATTGTCAAGGGAAGGAGCTTTTATATATGGAAGAGAGAAAATTGAAAATGAATTTTTTTAAAAGTGGAAGTGGTTCAATAAATGCTAAAGCTACACTTCCAGTAACTTGGTTAAGAGCAATAAACATTACTCCAGAAGAAAGAGATTTTATTGTTACACTTGACGAAAAAAACAAATCATTAATAATTAAAAAACAAAATTAAAAAAACTATTTAATACTGCATCAGCCTGAGAAACTTTTCAGTATTAAATAGCCAATCGAAACCCTTGAAAAAGTGTTTCTATATATAATTATATAGTAAACACGCAAATTTTTCAAGTGGTTTGATGAACGAATTTGAAAAAGGAGCGTGTTTTTATTATGGGATTAATAGAAAGTTTAATAACAGGGCTATTTATTATAGTGATATTAGCAATATATGCAATTATAGGATTTATAGGATTAATGCTTATACAATTAATAAGCTACAGAGTATTTAAAGTTAATTTATACAAAAAAATAATCAGAAAGTTTATGGAGGTATAAGGTTATGGAAGAACAATTAAAACAAGAAAATCAAGAGCTAAAAGAAAGAATTGCATTTTTGGAAAGAGCATTAAAGAGAGGAAGTGCAGGAAGTACAAGTGCATACAACGAAATTAGAGCAATGATAATTGAAAAAGTAGAAAAGGAAGTTGAACAAGATGAATTAGATAATGGAAATACATATAATTGGACAAGAAAAAGAGCAGAAAAGAAAATAATGAGCGATTTAAAGTGGGATTTAAGAGTAAGAACAATAAGTGATTTTAAATCTGAACACATTAAACCAGCACAAGAATATATAAATAATTATGTTTTAGAAGATGAATACAAACATTCACAATGGAACAGGAAAGGATAAAAAATGGCAGAGAGAAGATTTTTTTGGCTAAAACTAAAAGAGGATTTTTTCGATGAAAAACAAGTAAAATATTTGCGAAAACTTCCAGATGGGGACAAATTAACAATAGTATATTTAAAAATGTTATTAAAAAGTATACGAACAGAAGGAGTATTAAAATATGACCAAATTTTACCATCGTGCGAAGCGGAATTAGCAATGATTCTGGATGAAGATGAAAATATAATACGACTATTAATAAATGCATTACAGCAAATGAGATTAGTAGATGTAATAGATAATGGTTCACTATATATGACTGCAATAAAAGATTTAACTGGTTCTGAAGGTACATCTGCTGAAAGAATGAGAAAACTAAGAGAAAAAAAGAGAAAAAGCAATCTTCTACCGTCACATTGTGACGCACCTGTGACACGGCAGTTACGTAGAGAAAGAGCTAGAGCTAGATATAGAGAAAGAGCTAGATATAGATATAGAGATAGATGATAATGAAAAAATTTCTAAGATAACAAAATGTTATGAAGATAATATTGGATTAATAACACCAGCAGCAGCCGAGTTGATTTTTAGTTATCTAAAAGATTTTAAAGACTACAGGATAATTAATGAAGCAATAAAAACTGCATCTATAGCTAATATAAGAACTGCTAAATACATAAACGGAATATTAAGAAGTTGGTTAAAAAAAGGATATAAAGTATTAGCAGACGTGCAGAATGAACAAAACCAAAAAACGGAAAAGAAAGAAGAAAAGCCAAAAGAAGATTATAAAGAAATAGACACGAGTATTTTAACAGACGAAGAGTATGCAGATATAGTAAGAGGAAAAGCAACATACGAAGAAATAATGAAGAGAAAAGGAGTACAAAATGAGTGATGAAGAGCTAGAAAAAGCGATGCTGTACTACCTGATATATGAGCAAGAGGATTATGTGCTAGATGAAACAGATTTTGCATTTGAAAAAAACAAAAAAATAATAAAAGCAATAAATGAGTTAAAAGCAGAGAAAAAGGAAATATCCATAATTTCCCTGCAAAGCAAAATAAGTGCAAACAATAAACAGGTAATAGAGTATCTAACAAGTTTAAGTGAATATATATATGCAACAACATCAGATTACATATATAACCAAGTAATAGAGCTATCTAAAAAAAGAAAGCTAATGGAATTATTACAGAAAAGTATTACAGAGCTCATGGAAGCGGAAAACATAGATATATTTATGCAAGATAAAATAAAGCAAATAAATAAAATAGCAGAAATAAATGAAAAGGAACAGACATTTGTAGAGCAGGTAGTGGAAACATCTACAGAGATAGAAAAAAACACATTGCAGAAACCAGATTATACACTATATACAGGAATAACAGATTTAGACAAAATGATTTGTGGATTGCATAAACAGGAACTAACAATAATAGGTGCAAGACCTGGAGTGGGAAAGACAACATTAGCATTGCAAATAGCAGAACATATAGCAGAAAGAGGAACAGAAACTGCAATAATAAGTTTAGAAATGTCTGATACACAAGTAATACAAAAATTAATAAGCAGAAGGGCAAGAATAAATAGTTATAAAATGCGTATGGGAACATTAGAGACAAAAGAGCTAGAGCAAATAGGTATAGTAAGTGCAGAAATAGCAGAGCTACCAATCCACCTAATAACAAAAGCAAGAACAATACAACATATAGAGAATATAGCCCGTAAATTAAAAAATAAGAACAATTTAGGACTAATAGTAATTGATTATATACAACTAATAAAAAACAAGGGAAAATTTAATTCTAGAGAGCAAGAAGTAGCAGATATAACAAGAACACTAAAGTTATTAAGTTTAGAGCTAAATATACCAATAGTTGGATTATGCCAATTAAATAGAAATGCAGCAAGACAAGAGCCAACACTTGCGGATCTAAGAGAAAGTGGAGCAATAGAGCAAGATGCAGATAATATATTGTTCTTATACCAAGAAGCGGAAAGTACAGAAACCATAGTAGATATAACTTTAAAGTTAGCAAAGCAAAGAGCAGGAGAAATTGGAAAAATTAATTTAAAGTTCAATAAAGCAAATAGCGAGTTTAAAGGGGTGATGAGATGGTAACAGTTACGGAACAAGATTTCACTAATTTAAACGAAATAGAGAAAATACAGGTAATTAAAGATATATTACAAGGAAAAGTAATATTAAAGGAGGGAAAAACAAATGAATGAGATAACAAGAGCAACAAGAAGAGAAAGTTTTATAAAAGTAAATGTAACAGAGAGAGAAGCACAAGTACTAGAAATATTAAAAGATGGGATAGAAAGAACAGCAAGGGAAGTAGCAGAGGAGATGTATATAGCAGGTTATACAAATATGCCAGATAGGAACAATGCGAGTCCAAGACTAACTAGTTTACTAGATAAAAGGCAAGTAGTTATAGTAGGCAGAAAAACAGACAATATAACAGGCAAAGGTGTTGCAATATATAGAATAGCAAGCTAGGAGGAGTGTTAATGGAAGCAGAGGAATTATTAAAATATATGCTTAACTTCTTCCAAGACATAGATAAGCAACTAAACAATAAAAACGAAGAGCTAAAAAGAATAGATATGCAACAACAAGATATATTGCATTACATAGAAGCAAGAAATTTAAACGCAGGAGGATATGCAAAAGCTGGAAAATTGCTAAAAGATGTTAGACAAGAACGAAGAAGAATAAAAAATGATATTGAGCAAATGGAATTAATACAAGTATTTACAAGAAAATATAACAACAAAATGATACAAGGAGATTTAATACAAACATTAAAAGGTTTAAGTACAATAAATAAAAGACAAGCAGAACCTAAATACATATGTAGAACCAATATTTTAGAAAAATTGGAAAGGAGAAATGAAAAATGAAAATTGATATTTATAATACAGAAAAAAAATACAACATTATTTATGCGGACCCGCCCTGGAGTTACGGAGATGTACATACCTGGCATAAAATGGGTGGGGGAGTAAAAAGACATTATAGTACAATGTCGATAAGAGAAATAAAAGAGATGAGTACTGTTATAAAAAAAATAGCTGCAGATAATTGTATATTATTTATATGGGCAACATTTCCAAATTTGAGAGAAGCACTAGAAATAATCGAAAGCTGGGGATTTATGTATAAAACGCTTGGATTTAGTTGGATTAAAACTAATAAAAAAAATAAGAAACCATGTTTTGGAATAGGTTATTATACTAAATCCAATTGTGAGGTTTGTTTATTAGCAATAAAAGGAAAACCTGGAAATTTAATTAAAAGTAATAAAGTAAGTAGTTGTATTATAGCAGAAAGAAGAGAACACAGCAGAAAACCGGACGAAGTAAGGGAAAAAATAACAGAGCTAGTTGGAGAGGTTCCAAAAATAGAATTATTTGCAAGGCAAACAGCAACAGGTTGGGATTGCTGGGGAAATGAGGTGTAAAAGATGGACAAGATTAAATTAATATTACAATTATTAGCAATAGTTTTTGGTGCATTAAGCCTAGGTTGGTTTATAGGCACTATAATAACACTATATATAAGTTGTGGAGGTTAGAAAAATGAAAGATGTAATTGAAGCAGGAGAGTATGTTAGAACTAAAAATGGAAAAATAGATAAAGTTGTTAGCAATAATTGCTACATGGAAAAATATATAAAAGCAGAAAAAAACTTTATTTTCTGCAATAGCATAGTAAAACATAGTAAACAACTAATAGACTTAATAGAAGTTGGAGATATAGTTAAATATAAATTAAAAAATTTAAAGCATACAAATGTAACTACGGTTCGATTAGTACAAGATGCAAGAAGTAATAAAGAAAAAAAGTTAATTGATGGGTATAACCTTGAACAAATAGATATATTAGAAATACTAACAAAAGAACAATACAATATTATTTGTTACAAAGTAGGAGGAGAAGATGAACAGAGAGATAAAGTTTAGAGGAAAAGGAATTGAAGAATATGACAAAGATACATGGTATCATGGTAGCTATTTTAAATATAATGAAATTAATTATTTCTGTTTAGATGACGGAAGTAGAACAGAAGAAATAAACGAAAAATTAAAGAATAATATCAAACATAAAATAATATTTGAAATGCAAGGTGATTTGAACATGGAAAATCATATAAAACTTGCTGATGTAAATGTAGAAACAGTAGGACAATATACAGGACTACACGATAAAAATGGCAAAGAAATATTTGAAGGAGATATAGTAAAAGTAGATAGTAATATGTTAAAAATGACAGGAATAGTAACTTATAATGATAATGAAGCAATGTTTGTTTTAGAAGATTTATCTGATAAAATAGAGGAATGCTTATTGTATATGCAAGAAGATTTAGAAGTAATTGGAAACATATACGATAATTTTAAATTATTGAGAGGAGAATAGATATGTTGAAATTCTTAAAAAAGAAAGAAAAAGAATCTGATAAAGAAGCAGAAAATATTGAAATGATACCTGTACCAGATATAAGAGCGTATATGATAAAAGGATATGAAGAAATAAGAGAAGTAAAAAGAGAAAATGAAGAATTAAAGCAAAAAGTAAAAGATTTAACAGCAGAATCAATTAAAAACAAACAACTATACGAAGCACAATTAGTAGTAGCACAAGAATTTGAAAATAGATATAACAAATTAGATGGAGATTTTAAAGAAGAAAATAAAAAAAGACAAGAAGATTCTGCAAAATTCGAAAAACAAATTAATATAAAACAGGAGTTAATAGATAAACTAAAAGAAGAAAATTACATACTAGAAGAAAAATATAAAAATATTAAACGATATCAAGAGCAAAGGCAAGAAGAAGCCGTTAAAGAATATAAAGATAAGTTAATTTTTGAGATAAAAGACACAAAAGGCAGAATGAGCAAAGATATTGTAATAGACATAATCGAGCATTTTGCAGTAAAGGAGTAAATAAGATATATGGATGAAAAGGAAAAAGAAAAATATATTTTAGAATTTATATATAGAATTTTAACAGATAATAGAAATCAAAATAGATATTGTACAACAATGCTTGGAAAATTAGATGAAAATAAAATAGTAAGATTAGGAGACTGCATAAGTTATTTAGAAAATAAATATCAAGAATTATTCAAAAAGGAGTGATACATAGTGGAAAAAAATAGTATAGAAGATATAGCAATAGCAAAAAAATTGATAACAACAAAATTTAATAACGACTATTCAATCGACAACAAAGACAAAGAGGCAATAGAACATATTTTAACAGACTATAAAAAAATATTAAAAGAAAATGAAGAGTTAAAAAACAACACAAGAAAAAATGAGCAAAATTCTTTAGAATTTGATGTTGATGGTGATTGGGCTGAACTGAAGAAAATATTAAATAAATCAAGAAAAACAAATGAATATATAATGTATAATGGCGAAAAATGGATAAAAGAGAAGTATTGTATTCCAATTCAAAAAGTGAAAGATATAATAAAAAAATTAAATATTGACATAGAAAGAAACAAAAGAAGAAAAATACAGCATAATGAAGACGGAAGTTTGCAAATGGAAATGATAGCATATGATCCAGCAATAATAAAAATGAGATTATTAAAATTATTAGAAAGTGAGTGATTTTTTTGACCAAGGAAGAAAAGAAAGCTATTGAAGAATTTAGAAAACAACTAAGATTAGCAATAAATATTGATGATGTTACAACTGCTATAAGAAATGACAATGCTCAAACAATATTAAATCTAATAGAAAAACTACAAGAAGAAAATAAACAATTAAAAAATGCTGTTGCAGTAGCTAATAAACTAGAAAAGCGAATAAAAGAAAAGTTTATATCAAAAAAAAAAATAGAAGAGTGGAGAAAATCAAAAGATAAATCTCTAATGTGGAGTAATGCTGATGATCTATATTATTTCAATAAATGGACAAAAGAATTGTTAGAAAGTGAGGAATAAATATGAATAAATTCAAGGAAGGACAAAAAATAAAGATAAAAGCAACACAAAATATAGGAGAAATCCTGGAAATTCACGATGATGACATAAATAATGATGGCGCATCATGTTGGAGTTATTATGTCGAATTTGTAGATAACGATTCGACAAAAAGAAGATTTTTTACCGTACATGATTTAGAAGAGGTAAAAGATATATTAAACAAAAAAGAAAAAAGGTATTTAAGCAATGTAATTAAACCATTTAAAAGCAGTGTAACCAGCATAGCGAAAAGATATGTAAATCATTGCGGTTCAAAAGGTCAATACATAGAAATTAAAGTAAAAAACATTAGATATACTTTTGCCAAAGACCTCTTTTATTTACCAGAGTTTAAACAAAACACAATGTATAAAAACATGGAAATAAACAAAGAGTACACATTAGAAGAATTAGGATTATAAAAATTAATAGGCCATAAAAAAGGAGATAGAAAAATGAAAAATAAAATATTAAAAGTAACATTAGCTACTATAAGTATAGCAATACTACTATGTATATTAACAGGTTGTACGGAAGTAAATAAAGTTAGTACAAACTTAGGAAAAGAAGCAGACAACTTTAATGTAACAAGAAGAATAGTTGTAATGAATACAAGAACAGATAAAATTATGTTTGAGTTTGCAGGGAATTTTAGTTTACAAAACAACGAGAATAATGAGTTAGAAATAATTTGCGAAGTAGGACAAAATCAATACAAAAAGCATTTTATAAGATTAAGTCAAGATACTACATATGTTGTAGAAGATATAAGCGGAGCGTTTGTAGATAAATATCACTATGAAGTACATTACATACCAGAAGCGGTAATACCAGTAACGGTAACAAATAAAGATTAAAAATATTTAGGAGGTACATATGGGAAAGAGAAAAGAATTAACAAAGGAAGAAAAAGAAAAAATTGAAATAGCTAAGCAAGAGCTAAAGGATTATAGAGAAAATATTAAGTATATAGAAGAAAAAATGAACGATACAGAAGAATTAAAGACAAAATTAGAAAAAATTACTACTACATTATCTATAACAAAAACGAATACAAGTAACACAGAGACAGATAAATTTGCAGATGGAATAAACAGGCTAGAAGACTTAAAAATAGATTGCAACAAAAAAATGGAAGATTTAATAGTTAAAAAATTTGCAATAGATCAGAAAATAGAAAACCTAGAACAGCCATATAGAAATATATTGTTTTTTAGATATACTAGAGGAAAAAGTTGGGAAAAGGTAGCAGAAGACTTGGGATATACAAAGGATTACACCTGTGAGTTACACGGGAAGGCACTATATTTATATTCAAAAATTTAAAAAACCCATAAAAACCCATAGAATCCCACATAAAAAATGTGATATAAATATAATAGCAAATCTATAAAAGATTGCAGAATAAAAAAAATAGGACGTTGAATTATCCACATAACAACCTAAAGAAAGAATTAGTTATATAACATAGCTAGTTCTTTTTTATTTATTAATAATATCAATATACTAGGCAATTGATATATAATTTTCCATATATGTTCAGAAGATGCAAAATAAGACAATCCTAGTTAAGTCTTAAAAATATAGTAAACAATAATATAACACAGAATCTAATATATCCTATAATTATATTATTGTTTAGTGTTTTTTAGAAAGGTGTGTAGTGTTATGGAAGAAAAATTAAAAGAATTTAAAGAAAAGAACTGTAAGAATTGCAATAAGAACATAGATTGTAAAATAATAAAGAATATAGAAGGAGAATTAGTATGTGTGCAAGAAAACTAACCTATAACGATAAATTAATAACAGAGCAGTACACAGCACAAGAAAAAGCAGAGCATAGAGAAAAATTAAATAATATAAAAGAACAGTTACCGAAGCAATGCAAGTGCTGTTCTTTTTTAGTTATAACAAGTATAAAAAAGCAAAAAGTTTATTGCCCATATTTAATCAAGAACGAATGCTTGAGAGGAGGCAACGATAGGAAGTGATAAAATGTCGAACAAATCTAAATATGAAACAGACGTAAAATCGAAGTTTGAAGAAATAAAAAAATGGTTAGAAATAGGAGCAACAGAGCAAGAAATTGCAAAAAATCTGGGGATTGCCAAATCGACTTTTTGCAACTATAAAAAGAAATACACAGAGCTTTCAGACTTTATAAGAGAAAACCGAAAAAAACCAGTAATTGAAATAAAATCAGCTATGTTGAAAAGAGCACTAGGCTTTGAATACATAGAAACAAAAACTGTAAAACAAAAAATAGATTTACCAGAGGAACTAGCGGTTATATTAGAACAATATGGAGTTGATACAAGTAAGTTAAAAAAGCCATATGTTGTTAGAATAGAAGAAACAAAAAAACAAGCACTTCCGTCGGAGACAGCAGGACTAATTCTTTTAAAACACTGGGATAAAGACGAAAATGGTAAAGCAAAATGGACAGGAGATCCAGCAAGTTTAGAAATAAAACAGGAAGAATTAAAACTAAAAAAAGAACAAATGGAAAATGATTGGTAGGAAGAATAAATGTTTAATTTATATACATTTTATAGAAGCAAGGAATGGGAGCAATTATTACAGTCCTTAAAACTAGAAAGAACAAATAAAAAAGGGGAGTTGATTTGTGAATATTGCAACAAACCATTAATAAAAAAATATGACATAATAGGGCACCACAAACAAGAACTAACAGAATCAAATGTAAATGATTATAATATAAGTCTTAATCCAGATAATATAATGCTTATACATTTTAAATGCCACAACATAATACACAATCGTTTTGGATATGAAAAGCCGAGAAAAGTATATATTGTATATGGTTCACCGTGTGCAGGCAAAACTACTTGGGTAAATAACAATGCAACTAAAGATGATATTATTATAGATATAGATAAAATATGGGAATGCATTAGCATGTGCGACAAGTACAATAAACCAAACAGATTAAAACAAAATGTATTTGCTATACACAACGCATTAATAGAACAAATAAATACACGTTTAGGTAAATGGAAAGATGCGTTTATAATAGGCAGTTATCCATTAAAGATGGATAGGCAAAGACTAGCGGACAGATTAGGAGCAGAGCTAATACACATTAATACAGATAAAGATACTTGTTTAACAAGAGCGAAGAACAATGAATGGAAAAAATTTATACAAAATTATTGGGAAATCTATCAAGAATAAAATATTAGATCCCCCCTATGAACAAGAAAAAAATAAACCGGAGAGGACTGTAAGGAGAAGGTCTTTTTCACCGCAAGGCAAAAATTCATTTTTTTCCAAAAATTTTTTCAAAAAGTTTCAAAACACAAAAAATAGATAGAAAATCCGAAAAAGAAGGTGATGTTATTTGACTAGAAAAGAAGAGCTAGAGAATATATTTAAATGCTTAGATAAAGATAAAAAGACAATAATAACTAAATTAATTGATGAAGTAGTTTTCTTAGAAGAAGAAATGGAAAAGTTAAGGAAGTTACCATTTATTCGAATAGACTCCTGCAACAAAGCTAAACAAAAGTTAACTCCAGCTGCGAAATTATACAAAGATCATACACAAAGCTATATGAATGCTATAAGGATATTATGCTCTTTAACAGGCACAACAGAGCAAGAAAAAGAAAGTCCATTGAGAGCATATCTAAAACAGTTACAGGAAAAATATGAATAACATTGAGCTAAAGAATACATATTTATACAAATACCGTGAAGAAATAAGAAAACGGCAGCATAAAAGCTGGAAGAGATATGATAATGGAACTAGACAACCTAATTGAGGACTTTTTTTGTGAAGAATATAAATATGATACAACAAATGCGTATATTAGAATTGACTTTATAGAACACTGTGTAAAATTAACAAAAGCACCATTTTACGGAAAACCTATGCAGTTACTTTTATGGCAAAAAGCATTAATAGAAGTAGCATATTCATTTAAGATAAAATCATTAGATACAAATGAATGGGTAGATAGATTTCAAGAAATTTTGCTAATAATTGCAAGAAAATGTGGAAAAACAGAACTAATCGCAGCACTAGAATTAACAGAAATGATATTAGGAAAGCCTGGATCTGATATAGTTTGTTCTGGAACAAATGACGGAACAGCTGATTTATGTTACCAAGCAATTGATACGATGCGATTAATAATAGATCCACAAAGTGTGGACACTTGGAGAAATCAAAAAGGAATAAAATGTTTTGAAACTAAAAATAGCATTTATAAATTGTCTGATAGTAGCAGACAAAAAGAAGGAAGAAATATAGATTTTGCTGGAATTGATGAGGTTTGGTCTTTAGCAGATGATGGAATATACAAACCAATACAACAATCAACTTCAACTAAAGAAAGTTACAAAATTTTTATGTTTGGCTCAGAGGGGTTTGTTGCTGATGGTTTTTTGGATGACCAAACAAAAAAATATAGAAAAATAATTCGCAAAGAGGATGCAACAGAAAGTTCAAAAAGAAAATTGCCATGGATCTATTCTATGGACGATGAAAGAGAAGTTTGGGATACGAATGAAGATGGAATAAATCCTTTATGGGAAAAAGCAAATCCGTCAATTGGAGTAATAAAAAAATGGTCTTATTTAAGGGACAGAGTTGATGAGGCAAGGCAAAGCAAATCTGACAAAATGTTTGTCTTAGCAAAAGACTTTAATTTTAAAGTGTCTAATGGACAGGCTTGGCTTAATAGGGAAGATTATGAATATATAACAAATAAATTTGATTTAGAAGATTTTAGAGGAAGTATAATATTGGGAGCAGTAGATTTGTCTGAAACAACAGATATGTCAAATGCGAAAATTTTGCTTATGAAGAAAAATGATAAAACAAAATATATATATACACATTACTGGATTCCAGAAAGTAAACTTGAACTATCAAATGATATTGAGTCTGGTGCCAAATATAGTGAGTGGGCAAGAAAAGGATTACTAACAATCTGTGAGGGAAATGAAATAGATGTATCAAAAATAGCTGATTGGTTTTATCAGTTATATAAAGATTATGGATTAAAGTTATATAAATGTGGATATGACCAAAGATATGCAAAGGATTTTCTAAATAAAATGGAAGAATACAATTTTGAATGTGAAATGATATATCAAAATAAATTTGTAATGTCTCCTCCCATGAAATTAGTAGAAGCAGATTTTACAAGTAAATTAATAAACTACAATCAAAACGAAATTGATAAATGGTGTTTACAAAATATTGGAGTATTAATAGATGATTTAGGTTATTGTATGCCAGTAAAACAAAAAGAACAAAAAAGCAAACGTATAGATGGAGCGGTTGTATTTATAATTCTATATGAAGTTTTTAGAAGATATAGAAGTGATTTTTTAAATAATCTGAAGGAGTAAAAAATGAAATACAAAATCAAGTATCAAAAAGGGTTTGATATTTATATTGAAAATATAGAAGCAGAAAGTAAATCGGAAGCGGTTTATTTTTTTTATATGAAAAATAAAAATACTGACATTTTAGAAATGAAGGAGGTGGAATAGTGGGAATAATTGATTTTATAAATAAATTCAAAAAAGAGAAAGAAAATAAAACATATGCTAAGATGTTAAATGGGTTTACTCCTGTTTTTAGTCAATTTGGAAAAGACATCTACGCGAGTGATGTAGTACAACAGGCAATAAGTTGCATTGTAAATGAAATAAAAAAGACAACACCAGTACATATAAGAATGAAAAACAGTGATCCAATTCCTGTAAATGATGAGATAGCCACTTTGTTGAAACAACCAAATGAAAGAATGACAACGAGTGAGTTTATTGAAAAAATAGCTTGGAATTTATTTTTAAATTATAATAGTTTTATAATTCCAATATATAAAATTGAATACAAAAATGGACAACCAGTAAAGAGATACACTGAATTATATCCAATACAGCCAACTAATGTAACAATGCTACAAGATAACAAAGGAGATCTGTATATAAAGTTCAAGTTTATAACGGGTTATGAAACAACAGTGAAATATAATGATGTAATACATATAAAATACAGATTTTCTATAAATGAATTTATGGGAGGTGACGAAACTGGACAACCAGACCACAAAGCATTGTTAAAAACTTTGGATTTAAATAATACATTATTACAAGGGGTTGCTAAAGCATTAAAATCTTCTTTTTCCATAAATGGAGTAATTAAATACAACACGATGATGGATGACGGGAAAATGGAAAAGGCAATAAAAAATCTAGAGCAAAGATTAAAAAAAAATGAAAGTGGATTTCTTCCTCTTGATATAAAAGGAGAATTTATACCATTCCAAAATAAAATACAACTTGTCGATGATAGAACCTTAAAATTTATAGATGAAAAAATATTAAGAAATTTTGGGGTAAGTTTACCAATTTTAACAGGGGATTATACTAAAGAGCAGTATGAAAGTTTTTATCAGAAAACATTGGAGCCACTTATAATATCGATTTCACAAGCTTTCACAAAAACACTATTTACAGCAAGAGAAAAATCCTTTGGAAATGAGATAAAGTTTTATCCGCACGAACTAATATTCTTAAGTACTGGACAGAAAATAGATTTATTTAATTTACTAGTTGATAGTGCAAGTTGTTACAAAAATGAACTAAGAGTGGGATTTGGAATGCAACCATTAGAAGAATTAGTAGGACAATTAGCTATGTCAAGCAACAAAACTAATGCAGAAAATAATAAAACAGACAATAAAAATAACAAAGAAGATAAGAAATAAGAAGAAAACGACGATGATAATGAAAATGATAACGACCAAATGGACGAATCCAAAGAAGAAATGTAGAAAAAGGTCGAAAAATGTCGAAGAATAATCATTGACATTTTTTGACAACAGAAATATACTTTCTTTATACTTTAACAAAGGAGGTCCGTTATGGAAAAAGAAAAAACAGGATTAAGCACAGCTAGTTTAGTGCTAGGAATTATAGGGATTTGTACATCATTTATTCCTATTGTAAACAATGTATCTTTTATTTTAGGAGTTTTAGCAATAATATTTGCGGTAATTTCATTAATAAAAAGAGCTGGAACGGGGAAAGCAGTTGCAGGTTTAGTAATAGCTATAATAGCAATTGTAGTAACAATACAATCTCAAAAAGCTCTATCTGATGGAATAAATACTATAAGTAACAGCATAGATAAAGCAACAGGAGCAAGTACTGAAGAAGTACTAAAAAATGATGTAGAAGTAAGTTTAGGAAATTTTGAAGCAACTACAGATGAATATGGAATAACAAATACAAAATTAGTTGCTACAGTAAAAAACAAGTTAAGCGAATCAAAATCTTTTAACATTCACGTTGAAGCTGTAGATAGTAATGGAAACAGAATTGCAGAAGATTATATTTATGCAAATAATTTAGGTGCAGGACAAACACAAAAAGTTGAAATATTTAATTTGGTGCAATCTGATAAAGTTGACAGCTTAAAGAAAGCTACATATAAAATAATAGAAGCTTCAGTATATTAATATAATTTTAAAAGTCTTGAATTTTCAAGGCTTTTTCTTTTACCCAAAAATAATTTAAAAAAATTTAAAATATCTCTTGACTTTTGTGGGAACATATAATATTATTTATGTGTGAACAAAAGTGAGGTGAGAAAAATAGAAAATAAAAAGATGGGTAGACCTACAAATAATCCAAAAAACGAGGAATTAAAAGTAAGAATATCAAAAGAAGATAAAGAAAAATTAGAATATTGTATCAATCATAGTAATAAAAGTAAATCAGAAATAGTTAGAAATGGAATAGATATGGTCTATAATAACTTAAAAAAATAGAGATAATCTGCTGAATGTTTTGGCGAACGTAACAGATTATCTCACGAATAAGAACTTTAGCTCTTACAAATATATTGTATCACAGTAAGGGCTGAAATTCAAGATGAATGGAGGTCTTTTTTTATGGGATTAATAGAAAGTATAATAACAGGATTATTTATAATTACATTATTAGCATTATATACAATTATAGGATTTATCGGATTAATGTTTATACAACTAATAAGCTATAGAGTATTTAAGTTTAATATTTACAAAAAAATACTTAGAAAGTTTATGGAGGTGTAAACATATGGAATTAAAAGATAGAATCAAAAATTATTATAAAAGTGAAAAAGTAAAAGTGGATGATGAATTTGTTAGTGGAGTAATAGCAGATAAAGATAGAGCTAATAAATTGATAAAATTTTTCGAACCAATTGAAGTAAAAGCAATGAATTATATTTACGGCAAAGATGAAAACAATAAATATTTTACAGAATATGAGCTTGAAAGTGTATCAAAAGTAAATTTATTTGATAAAAATGTTGTTAATCTATGTAAAATAATTTGGGATAACAGAAATGATACCGAAAGATTAGAAAAATTCATAAAACAATTAAAATCAAAACAGAAATTATTATTTAATGAGAATCAAGCGTAAAAAGCTTTTTCTAAAAATTAAAAGGGGATAATTTAATAAAAGAAAGAGGTAATTGATATGAATAATAAATTAGAATTAGTAAAATCAAGTAAATTTGGAGAAGTAGAATGTGATATCTACTCAAATGAAAAAGAAATGTTTATGACAAGTACACAATTAGGAGAATGTTTAGGTTACAACAATCCTAGAAAATCTATAAGTAATTTAGTAAATAGATTTGAATACTTAAAAGAAAAGGATTTTTCAGGTGTCATCAAATTGAGGACTCCTTCAGGAGAACAAGAAACAAGAGTATTCACAGAAGATGGAATATATGAAGTAACAATGCTAGCAAAAACAGAAAAAGCGAAAGAGTTTAGAGCATTTATAAGAAAATTACTTAAGTCTTTGAGAAAAGGTGAAAATAAATTAATTAAAACATCAGAATATCAGAAATTAACAGCAGAAGCAAAATTAAATAATTCTAGAGCAAGAATGGCAAGTATATTGATGAAACTAGCTGATAAAACAGATATAAAAGAGTATAAACAAGTATGTTGTTCTTATGCAAGTACAATTATAGCTGGAAAGCCATTATTACCATTACCAGAGGTTAACAAGAAAACATATTCAGCAACAGATATAGCTAATATATTGGGTGTAACAGCAAATAAAATAGGAATATTAGCTAATAGAAATAATCTTAAAACCAAACAATACGGAAAAATGTTTTATGATAAGTCAAGATATTCAAATAAAGAAGTAGAAACATTTAGATATTATGATGAAGCAATTCCAAAATTCAAGGAATTATTAAGTTTATAAAAAAATCAAATAAAACAAAGCGTCAGAATGGATTTTCTGGCGTTTTATTATAAAAACAATATAAATACATTAGTAAATAAACTAGTGTCTTTTTTTCGTTAGGAGGAAACAATGAATAAATTTGAAAAGCCAAAAATGAGTGAACTAGTATCACGTTCATTTACAAAATTTGAAATTAGAAAAGATGAAGAGGGAAAAATTGGGCACATAACTGGTGTTCCAATAGTTTTTGAACAAGAAACTGACATAGGTGGTTACTTTGGAGAAACGATAGCTCGAGGAGCAATAAGTGAAGATGTTTTAAAAGATGTAGCATTTTTCTACAATCATGATTTAAACACAAAACCGCTTGCAAGGACTCGAACAGGAAAGCTTGCTTTAAACATTGAAAACGATGGTGTACATATGGATGCCGAAGTAAATTTGGAACGTTCAGATTCTAAAGATTTATACCTTGCAATACAGGATGGAGATATAGATGGAATGAGTTTTATGTTTAGGGTTGAAAGCGAAGAATGGACAGACTTAGAAACAGATTACCCAAAAAGAAGAATAACAAAGATTGGTTATGTTCAAGAAGTATCAGCGGTGAATTATCCTGCATACGAAGGAACTTCTATAAATGCTCGTGCCAATTTATCGTTGGATAGCGATAAGCAAGCATTGGATAATGCTAGAGCAGCAGTAGTGGATACTACTGAAGAATTAGCTTTGGAAAAAGCAAAAAACAAAAATTTATTAAAATTAGGAGGATTTTAAAATGTTAGAATATTTAAAAAAATTATTAGCAAAAAGACAAGCAAAATTAAAGGATTTACAAAAAAGAAATGAAGAAAGTACAGATGTGAAAGAAGTTAGAAGCATCGGGAATGAAATTGCAGAAGTAACAGAGGAAATAAGGGGATTACAAGCACAAATAACAGAGCTAGAAGCAAAAGAAAATAATCCAGAGCCAAAAAAAGAAGAAAGAGCAAATGGATTTAATCCAAGTGCTACATATAATGTATTAGCTACTGTTCCACAAAATAATGCAACAAGAAATGAAGAAGAAGATCCAAGATCTACAATGGAATATAGAAAGGCATTTAAAAACTATATTCAAAGCGGAGTTGAAAATAAAGAAATATTACAATATGAAGAAAGAGCAGATGCAGAAGGTACAAGTGCTGATTTAGGCGTATTAATACCAACAACAGTAATACAATCAATAATGCAAGAAGCAGAAAAAATATATGGAAGTCTTTATTCTAAAGTTAAAAAGACAAACTTAAAAGGTGGAGTTAAATATCCAATAGGGTCATTTAAAGCGACATTTAAACGTATAACTGAAAGTACAACATCAGACAGAAAAAATGCTGGAGATGTTTCTGGATATGTTGAATTTTCTTATAATATAGGAGAAATTAGACTTGCAAGAACATTATTACAAACTATTTTATCTGTACCAGTATTTGAAACAGAGTTTGCAAAAGTTGTTGCTAAAGCTTATATAGAAGCAATGGACAAAGAAATAATAAATGGAGATGCTTCTAAATATGAATGTGAAGGAATTTTAACAGAAGCAAAGAAAAAAAGTGGTTCAAGAATTAAAAGTGAAAACGTAATAGAATTAACAGCAGATGATATTTCTGACTGGAGCGCCTGGGAAAAGAAATTTTTTGCTCAAATACCATTATCAATGGAAAATGCAATGAGTGAATTTGTATTAGCAAAACAAACATATGTAAGCAATCTTGTAACAATGAAAGATACTACAGGACAACCAATAAAAAAAGCAGGGTATGATGTTACTGATAAACAATATAAATTTAATGAATATCCAGTAAATAGAGTTGAAAAAGATATTTTCAAAGATTTTGATTCTTGTGAAAATGGTGAGTTTTTTGGTATGTTTTGGAATCCAGAAGAAGCTTATGCTATAAATTCAAATATGGAATTTACAGTTATTGATTATTTTGACCATGAAACAAATAAGTATATTAAAAAGGCAATAGTAATTAATGATGGTAAAATACTAGATCCAAAATATATCTACTTATTAAAGAAAAAAGTTACTGCTTAAAAGAAGGGAGCATAAAGCTTCCTTCTAAAATTTTAGGAAAGGGTGATAAAAGATGTACAAATTAAATATAGAGAAATCATTCATAGACAAACATACAGAAAAAGAGTATATGATAGGAGATGCAGTTATGTTTGAAAAAGAGCGAGCAGAAGAGCTATTAAAAGATGAGAGAAAGTTAGTATCTGTTAACTCTATAATAGACAATGATAGAGAAGTACAAGACAAAAAAGAAGATATAGCAGAAGATGCAAAGGAAACATTAGAAAATGAAGTACAAGATGTAAAAGAAGACACAAAAAAAGCCAAAAAGAAATAGGTGATACTTTATGTTAGAAAAAATAAAAAATATGTTAGGAATAACAGGCAATTATCAAGATGAGATAATTCAATCTTACATAGATGAAGTAAAACAATTTTTAATTGATGGTGGAGTTAATGAAATTATAGTAAATTCTGAGGAAGCTATTGGCGTTATAGCACGTGGAGTTACGGATTTATGGGGATATGGTGCTGGCAATACAGGACTTTCACCGTATTTTTGGCAAAGAGCGACACAACTAGCGGAAAAGGAGCTATAAATGAGTGAGTATAAGCCAAATTTGGACAATCCGATTCCATTAATTTTATTAATTCCAACAAGTCAAAGTAAATCTGGTGTATTAAAAAAAATATACCCAACGGTACAACAAGCAATATCAAATAAAAATAATATTTTTTTTGGCAGTTTTAAAACGTATGGTGGTACAGAAAAAAATGTAAATGGAGTATATGCAATAGAAGATACAGCAATAGTTGAAACTTGGTATAGACCAGATATAAGAAGTAAATGTCGAATAGCATTAGAAACAGAAGAAGTATATGACATTTTAGGTGAACCAGAAGATATTAACAGAAGACATCAATTTTTAAAATTTAAAGTACGAAGAGTAACAGGTGGTGTTTAATATGTCAAACAAATGTAAATTGGAATTTGAAGGATTTGAAGATGTTATAGATAAATTAGCAAAAGTAAATGCAAATATAAAAAAAATTGCTGAGAAATCTTTAATAGAAAGTCATAAATTAATAACTAAAAAAGCGGAAGAGGCTGTTCAAAAAGCTAATTTACCTGCAAAAGGAAAATTTTCACAAGGAGATACATTAAATTCTTTATATAAAGATGCAAAAATTGAGTGGGAAGGAACTTTAGCAAGTGTAAAAACTGGATTTAGTATAAGTAAAGGAGGAATAGCCTCTATATTTATGATATATGGAACTCCAAGAAGAATGAAAAATCAAAAAATGTATAATGCATTTTGGGGCAAAAAGACTATTGAAGAAGTTAAAGCAAAGCAAGAAGAAAATTTTTATACTGAGTTGCGAAGATTGGGAGGATAAAATGGAAGATTTATTAGTAGAAACATTAGAAAATTTAAAACTACCAGTAATAAAACAAGGAACATTAGCAGAAGAGGACCAATACCCCGATACATTTATAACATTTTGGAATAATTCTTCAGAGGGAGAGAGCTTTTATGACAATGATGAACATTCGTGTTTATGGGATTTTGATGTAAATGTTTATTCTGTGGATCCAGAAGAAGTAAATTCTGTTTTGATTAAAATAAAAAAAATATTAAGAGAAAATAAGTTTATAGCTAATGGCAAAGGCTACGACGTAGCAAGTGATGAGCCAACACATACTGGACGTGGAATAAATGTCCAAATGATTGAAGGAGGTATTTAAAATGTTAAAATTTGAAGAGTATAGAGGTGTAAGAAACCTAGTAATAGCTGAATTGACAGAAACTGTAGATGAAGAAGGGACAACAAAAGAAACTTACGGAGAAGTACAACCTTTATCTGGAGTACAAGAAATTTCTGGAGAAGTAAATGAATCTAATGAAACACATTATTATGATGATATGTCTGCAATTGTAGTTGATTCCGAAGGAGATGATACATATACATTAACAGTATCTATTCCTGCAAAAAAAACAAGAGCTTTGATAGAAGGAACAACATATGATGAGCAAACAGGAGCATTAATTGGAAGTAAAAAAGTTAAAAAGTATTTTGCACTAGGTTTTATTGCAGATAAAATAAACGGAAGTGAAGAATATAATTGGATTTACAAAGGTAAATTTTCCGGAGGAGGAAAAACACATACAACAAAAAATGATGGAACAGATGCGACAAATATGGAATATACATATACATCTATACATACTGCAACAAAATACCAAAAAGGTGGAAATTGTAAGTATTTAAGCGTTGACAATGATGGAAAAGCAAACCTAGATACATTTTTTGATAAAGTAACAACACCAGATGATTTAAAAGCATCTGCTTAATTTTATAAATAAACAATGGGGACAGCGGAATATTACGTTTATAACTAAGCTCTGTCGTAGTTATATTACCCATTTTAATATATGACAGGGGGAAAATAAAAATGAATTTAAAATTAAATATATATAAGAAAAGAGAAATTATTAAAACTTACGAAAGTGACACATATGATCTTATGTTTGGAACTGTTGAAGACTTCTTAGGACTTATAGATTTAGATAAAATAAAAACTGGATCTGATGCAGAAATAATTAAATTAGTAGGACAAGCTTGTATTGGTGGAATGGATACAATTAAATCTTTATTAAAAGATGTTTTTGAAGATTTAACAGATGAAGATTTAAAAAATACAAGAGTTTCTGAAATAGTAAAAGTATTAACACAAATAATTCGTTATAGCATAATGGAGATAACAAAAGGAAAAGACGGAAAAAACTAAAAGAGGGAAGCAATAATAAAGCTTCCCTCTATGACGTTTTATTTGAATTACAACTAAGCATTTCTGATCGTTTTCCAGCATTAACACCACTTGCAATTAGAAGGTATAAGTTTAATGAAGTTTTTACTTTAGTTCGAAGATTAACTAACTACAATGCCAATAAAAAAGAAAATACACACATAGAAAAAGTAGGAAATAAAACAAGATGCTATGTGCCAGTAAAGAACTGCGGGGAGGTGTAGAAATTGCCAAAAGGTGAAGACATAACAACACGATATAAAGTAGATATATCCGATTTAAAAAAAGGAATAACAGAGGCAAATAAAAATATAAAATTAGCAAATGCACAATTTAAAGCAGCATCTGCAGGAATGGATGATTGGCAAAAATCCAGCAATGGTTTAACTGCAAAATTACAACAATTAAAAACTGTATTAACAGAAGAAAATAACAAATTGACTAATTACAAAAAACAATTAGAACAAGTGGAAAAAGCAGAAAATGAAAATGGTAAAAAAGCAGATGAATTAAAAGCAAAATTGGCACAATTAGCCAACCAAGGAGTAGCGAAAACATCTGAAGAATATAAAAAATATGCAAATGCATTAATGAACATAGAGAAAGAGCAGATAGCTAATCAAAATGCAGCAGATAAATTAAGAATTATAATACTTAATCAGCAAGCTACAGTAAATAAAACAGAAAAGGAAATAAGAAATTATAGTGCTGAATTAAATAAATTAGAAAATGAAACAACAGAAGTAAAAAAGGACACAGAAGATTTAAACAAAAAATTTGAAGGAACAAAGAAAAATAGTGATGATGCTGGCAAAGGTTTTACAATTCTGAATGGAACATTAGCTAATTTGTGTGCAGATGGAATAAAAAAAGTAGTATCTGGATTGAAAGATATTGTAACAGAAGCATTTAACGTGGCACAAAGTATGAGTTCAGCTTCTAAAAAATTTACAAACGAAACTGGATTAAGTGAAGAGAGTGTAAAAAAATTTAATGAGCAAATGCTTGATTTGTATAAAAAAAATTATGGTGAAAATTTATCTGACATTGCAGATAAAATGGCATATGTTAAGCAAGTAACAAGAGAAACAGATCCAAGTAAAATAAAAGATTTAGTTGAAAATGCTATGAATTTAGAAGAAGTATTTGGATCTGATTTTAAAGAAACTGTCAGAGGTGTTTCGAATTTAATGAATCACTTTGGAATAGATTCTACAACGGCATTTGATTTATTTGCTAAAGGAAGTCAGCTAGGATTAGATTATACAAGCGAACTAGGAGATAATGTTGCAGAATATGCAGGAAATTTTAAACAAGCTGGATATACAGCTACAGAATATTTTCAATTGCTGGCTAATGGCTCTCAGAGCGGTGCTTATAACTTAGACAAGGTAAATGACAGCATAAATGAAATAAAAAATAGACTTGGGGATGGAACTATAAAAGAAAACCTAAGTCTATTTAGCTCTAGTACTAAAAAAGCTTTTTCTAATTGGGAGAAGCGGAAAGGGTACAATGAAAGATGTAATCAATTCTATTGTTGGAGATATAAGTAATTGCAAAAATGAGCAAAAAGCATTGACAATGGCTGCAACCGCTTTTGGGACAATGGGAGAAGATGCCAACTTAAAAGTTGTAAAATCTTTAACGACAACAGGAGATGTCTTTAATAATGTGAAAGGCACAATGGAAGGTATAAAAGACGTACGATATACTGATACTGAAAATTCTATTGAGAGCTTAAAAAGAACGATTATAACATCTATATCAGAGCCGATTGCAAATGAAGTTTTGCCAGCTATGAAAAGTTTATCTACTATAAATTTGAATGAAGTTGGACAGCAAATAGGAAAAGCTATGGGAAAGGGTGTAGATATATTTAAGTGGATTATAGAAAATAAAGACACTGTAATAACTGCAATAGAAGCGATGTTGGCAGCATTCGCATTAGCAAAAATTGTTAAAGTGGTAACAGAATTAGGGAAAATTATACAAGCTGTAAAATCCTGGGAATTAGCAACTAAAGCACAAGCAGCGGCACAATGGCTTTTAAATGTGGCATTAAATGCAAATCCAATAGGAATTATAATAACACTTATTGCGGCACTAGTTGGTGCTTTTGTTGTTTTATGGAATAAATCGGAAGGATTCCGAAATTTTTGGATTGGATTATGGGAAGAAATTAAAAGTAGAGTGCAATTTGCTTGGAATGTAATAACTACATTGTTTAAAGTTGCTTGGGAGACAACAAAAAAAATATGGACAACCGTAGCGGGATGGTTTAACGAGCATATAATACAACCAATTCAGAAATTTAATGAAATGATAATGACATATGTAGTTAACAAAGTAGTTACAACATGGAATAATATTAAGTTAGCATTAGGGACAATTGCAAACTGGTTTAATGAAAATGTGGTGCAACCAATAAAGAAATTTGTGCAACCATGGGTAGATTTTTTTACAAGTGTTTTTAATGTTATTAAGGAACTTGCTGTTGGTTGTTGGAATCTGATTTGTATTGTTTGGTCTATTGCAGGAAATTGGTTTAATGAACACGTAATACAACCAATTAAAAGCTTTTTCGAAGGAGTCTGGAATTTTATATCAGAGCAAGCTAAAATTGCATGGAATAATATAGTTACAATATGGCAAGTTGTATCTGGCTGGTTTAACGAAAATGTAATACAACCAGTTAAGAATTTTTTTGAACCAATGTGGAATGCATTAAAAAGTGGAGCAGCAAATGCGTGGGAAGGAATAAAGGGAATCTTTTCAAGGGTAAGTTCGTTTTTTGGAAAAATTTTTTCTGATGCATGGAATAATGTAAAAGCTGTATTTAGTGTAGGTGGAAAGATTTTTGATGGCTTAAAAGAAGGAATTGTAGAAAATTTTAAAAATATTGTAAATGCAATTATTCGTGGAATCAATAAAGCAATAGCATTTCCATTTAATAAAATTAATGATATGCTAGAAAAAATACAGAAAATAAATATTGCTGGAGCACAACCATTTAGCGGATTAAATAGTAGAATTAGTATTCCACAAATTCCTGAGTTAGCACAAGGAACTGTTGTAAAAAAAGGACATCCATATTTATTAGAAGGAAAAGGAGACGAAGCTGTAGTTCCATTACATAACAATAAGAAGTGGATAAAGAAAGTTGCTGAAGATATGATAAATTCATTGGATAATACAAGTAATATAAATGGGTTAGGCAATTCGATAACTCAAAAAACAAACAATTTTACACAGGTAATAAATTCTCCAAAGCCACTAACACGATTAGAAATTTATAGACAGACAAGAAACCTAATAAAGTTAAAACAGGAATAATGCAAGTCCGAGGAGGTGTAAAAAGAATGTATGTTGCGAAAATAAAAAATTATAAAGGAAATGTATTACGTTTAACCCAAAATGAAGAAAAATATCAGGTTTTGAGTATTGAAGGATTAAATCCTTCTAGTGCTCAGGTTAATAGAGCAACTATGGCAGGATTAGATGGTTCCAAATTTAATTCTGCTAAACTACAAGAACGAAACATTGTTATAACATTAAAATTAAAAGGTGAAATTGAAAACAATCGAATTGAGTTATATAGATTTTTTAAGCCAAAATATTTATGTACATTTTTTTATAAAAATAAAAATAGAGATGTATATATAGAAGGATATACTGAAACAGTAGAAATTACTCCATTTACTAACAATGAAACAATGCAAATATCTATAATATGTCCAAATCCATATTTTAGAAGTGTTAAAAATCTAGAGGAAAGTATTTCTAAAACAATTTCTAAATTTGCATTTCCTTTCACCATAGAAAATGATTATCCAATTGCATTTTCTGAAATAGATAAAGAAAAAATAACTAATATAATAAATGATTCTGAAGATTCCACTGGAATGATAGTTCAAATTGATTTTCTAGGAGTTGTAAATAAAATAGTTATAAAGAATACGGAAGCAGGAGAAAAAATTGAACTGAAGTATGATTTTAAAGAAAACGATAAGGTAATAATAAATACAAATCGAGGAAATAAGTCAATAAATTTAATTCGAGATGGGATTAATTATAATATATTTAATACATTACAAAAAGGCTCTGTTTTTTTACAGCTAGATACAGGAGATAATTTTTTTAGTTATATTGTAGATGAAGGTGATGGAGATAGTAAAGTGGACATTAAATTTAAACATTATTTACTATATGGAGGAGTTTAAAAAATGGTAGATGTATATGTATTAGATAAAAATTTAAATTTAATAGGTATTATAGATACATACAGCTCTTTAATTTGGGCAAATAGATATAAAGAAGATGGAGATTGTGAGTTATACGTAGAAGCGACAACAGAAAATTTTAATTTATTAAAAGAAAATTATTACTTGTATAGACAAGATGACGAAATGGTTTGTCAAATAAAAAAAATAGAGCTTGATACTGATACAGAAAATGGTAATTACATAATTGCTACAGGGAAAAGTGTAACTAATTTTCTTAATCAGAGAATTATTTGGGGGACTAGTTCTGTAAATGGCAACGTAGAGCAATACATACGAAAGAATGTAGAAAATGCATTAGGAGCTAGTGCAACGAAAGAAAGACAATTTAAGAGCGAAGATGGAACTATTATTTTTAGATTAGGGCAAACTGCTAATTTAACAGATGTAGCACAGGAACAAAATTCTTATACAAATTTAGGAGAGTTAATTCGCGAGAAGTGCCAAAAGTATGGTTGGGGATACAAAGTAATTATGATAGATAACATTTTTTATTTTATGTTGTATAAAGGAACTGATCGTTCAGATTCTGTATTTTTTGCTCCGGAATATGAAAACATTAATTCTAGCAAATATATAGAAGATGCAGAGAATGTCCAAAATGTAGCACTAGTGTGTGGAGAAGGAGAAGGATCTGAACGTATAAGAGACACAAGTGGATATGCAGAAGGCATGGATAGATATGAGTTATATGTAGATGCTAAAGATATTTCTAAAACTGTAAAATGGAGTGAGTTAATAGAATTATATCCGTTAAAAAGTGATGGAGGGCAAGGCTATATAACTACGGAAAACGGGAATTATGTTTATAAAATGGAATATATCGATATTATAATACACGACGATACACAACTATCTAAACTTGAGAATTTATATAAAAACGGTACAATTATAACAATAAATGATATTAAATATTATAGAATAAAGAATGTAGTAATAGCAAATCTAAAAAGCAACGAAATGCAAGATGAGGATGATGTTACATTAAGAGATGTAGTATATACAATATATTTAATGACACGTGGATATGAGAAGTTAGCGGAATATGGAATTACTAAAAGTTTTGAAGGTAGCATAGAAGCGGATACAACATTTAAATTTAAAAAAGATTATTTTTTAGGAGATGTTGTTACTGTAAAAAACGAATATGAGGTTTCTGTAAAAGCAAGAATAATAGAAGTAATCGAAACATTTGACGATAATGGCAAAAGTATAGAGCCAAAATTTGAATATATGGAGGAAAAAATAAATGGCAGAGCAAAAATTTAATATAAAAAGTGGTTTTTACAATTCGATTAATCAAGATAGGTTATATAGTGCAGAGGATATGAATAAACCATATCACAGACTAATAAGTGAAGGAATCTTTGCAACTAAAGCAGGTACACCGAGTACAGATTTTCAAGTCGTAGCCACAGATAATGGAATGAATATAACAGTAAAAAAAGGGGAAGCTATGCTTGCAAAAAAATGGATTGAAAACCCAAGTGATATAATAATAACAGTATCTAATAATTCAGGGATAGTACCACGAAGAGACAGCATAATTTTGCAAGTTGATAAAAAAGAAAGTGGCAGAGTTGCAAATATTATATATAGAGAAGGAACTGCAAGTAGTAATCCTGTTCCACCAGAATTAGCAAATGACGATGATATTGTTGAAATGAGAATTGCTAACATTTATGTTTCTGCAGGAGTAAATAAGATTGAACAGTTAGCAATTACAGATTTAAGAGGCTCTAACGAATGTTTGTGGATTACTTCGTTAATTCAGCAAGTTGATACAAGTACGTTATTTATGCAATGGCAACAAGCCTATGCAGATTTATTCAATAAAATGAAAAAAAAGCTTGAAAATATTGAAGATGGAAGTGCATTTCTATTAAAAGACGGAACTGCAGATGCAGCTAAAAAAATTGAGACAGCAAGAAAAATTACATTTAATCGGAGATATAGAAGGAAGTACTTTGTTTGACGGAACAAATGATGTAGAAATAGAAACGAACTTAACTAAATTTAAATATATGGAATATACAACAAAAATATCTGCAAACACAGTAAGCACTATTAAAAGCGAAGATCTTCCAGAAGGATACAAGATAAGCAATTGCATAATAGTATCTTGTATGTATTGTATTTCAATCCCCGGAGTTACTGACGAGGCAACTAAAGAGTATAAAAGTGTAGATAGTAACGAGAATATATCTGTGTCTTTAAACAATTCCGACAATAGATTAAAAATAGAAATTAACCTGGAAACAAGCAATTTTATTAGAACAGTACATTTTAAAACTTTATTTTATAAATATTTATAAGAGGAGTGTTGTAAAATGCAAAATAATATCTATATTGATACAAAAACAAGAAATATAAAATCTAGAGAGCATAATTTTCTTGGTATTGCTGGAGAGCATGAAATAGAGCAGATAGTATTTAAGCTATCTGCTTTTATTTCAGGCGAGGCAATATTAGAAATACAAAAATATAACAAAGAAAATAAAACAGAAAAATATTTTATAAATCTTGAAAGGCAAGAAGAAAGCTACATTTTTAATGTAAAAAATAGCTTATTAGATGTAGCAAAGCCAATAAAAATGCAATTGCATATAACAACTGCTAATGAAGAAGTTTTTAAATCCAAAATTTTTGAAATGCAAGTCTACGAAGCTATAGATGCAACAGAAACAATCCCAGAAGAATATGCTGAATGGATAGATATAGCAAATTCTGCAATAGCACAAATGCACGAATTAGAGCAAACAATTTCTGCGAAGGAAGAAGAGCGACAAGAAGCTGAAACAAATAGAACTAATTTTGAAAAAACACGAAATGAATCCGAGAAAGATAGACTACAGAAAGAAGAAGAACGACAAGAAGCAGAGCAAGAAAGAATGGAAAAAGAAAAAACACGAATAAAAAATGAATCCGACAGAATTACAAATGAAAACGGCAGAATTGAAGCAGAAAAAAACAGAAAGAGCGCAGAAGAGGACAGAACAAAAAACGAGACAGAAAGAGCAGAAAATGAAGAGAAAAGAGCACAAGCAGAAGAAACCAGAGCAGAAGAGACAAAAAATGCGATTGCAGAAATAAAAAATTTAAATGAGGATTACAAATATTTAGCAGAAGAAAAGACAGCAGAGCTGAACGATATAGCTGAAGGTGTAAAGAATATGGCAACAGCAATACAATTTGCAAATTTTAAGATAAATAAGGAAAATATGCATTTACAAATAATAACAACTAAAAAATTAGGAAATACAAGTTTTACACTTAACAAAAAAAGAGGAAGATTGGGGGTAAGAATAGTAAATGGAAACTGAAATAACAGACATAGGAAAAGTAGCAATAACACCACGAAAAGATTATAAAAATGAGCAAGCTTATGAGTGGTTAGATGTTGTTACATATAATGGAGCAAGTTATATGTGTATAAGCGAAGATGGTTGCACAGGAATAGTTCCAACAAATACGGACTATTGGCAGTTGCTAGCTAAAGGTGGAGACACAGGCGAAAAAGGCGAAAAAGGCGATACTGGTGATAAAGGTGATACAGGAGCAAAAGGAGACAAAGGGGAGCAAGGAATCCAAGGCGAAAAAGGGGACAAAGGAGATAAGGGAGATAAGCCTATAAAAGGAACAGACTATTTTACAGAAGAAGAAAAAACAGAATTTAAAAATGCAGTTGTAGCAGAAAGTAAGGAAGAAATAGAAACAGCAAAAAATGGAGCAATAGAAGATATAAATATTGCTAAAGATACAGCAATTGCCGACTACGATGAACATGTAGAAACTTTAACTAGTAGAATAGCAGATTTAGAAGAAGAAACAGACGATTTGTTTAATGCACTAGATACAGAGAAAATAAGTGGAAATGAGCTATACATAGAAGATGCAAAGCCTTGTAGGGTTATTAATACAGGAGTTAATGGAATGTATAAGCAAGAGACTACTAGTGGAAAGAATTTATTAGAAGTTGTTGTAACTTCACAAACGATAAATGGTATTACATTTACTATTAATAAAGATAAAACAGTAACCGTAAATGGTACTGCAAATGGAAATTCAATTTTAATTTTAAATAGTTTTGACTTTCAAAATGGAGAAACATATATTTTAAATGGATGTCCTAATAATGGTGGAATTAATTCTTATAAATTAGACGCTTTTGGTCAAACCGGGCTATCGAATGATATAGGAAATGGCATTGGCATAAACATTGGCGGTCAAAGGAATATAAGAATTGTAATTTTTGATGGCAACAGTGTTAATAATTTAGTATTTAAACCGATGATAATAAAAGGTTCACAAGCAACAGAATATGAGCCTTACACAGGAGCTATTGCATCTCCAAACCCAGACTATCAGCAAGAAATCGAACAGGTTGAAAGCGTGAAATTACAATGTACGGGAAGTAATTTATTAGATTATACAAAAATTCTAAGTACCCCAAGTACTACTTCTGGAATAACTATAAAACTTGAAGCAAATGGAAATATAACTATTTCCGGAAAACCAAAATATTCTTATTTTTCGGTTATTCAATCGAAAAATATAGTTGACATCTTGAAAGATGGAGAAACTTATTATTTAGATCAAAGTAATTATAATCGTTATTTTTATACAGAAATACAAGCCGTAAAAGGAGATGGAAGTAGAACATATATAGGTCCTCAAAAAAGTTGTGCAAGTTTTAAAGTAAATAAAAGTTTATTTAAAAAATATGTAATAAGAATAATAGGCGGAAGTTTAACAAACTGGGGAGAAGAAGAAAGAACAGTGACTTCAAATTTTAAACTTACAAGGCAAAAGAACCTGCCATTTGAGAAATATATAGAAAAAACAGTAAACATAGATTTAAAAGGCAACAAACTATGTGCAATATCTAGCACAATAAAAGACAAATTACTAATAGATAGAAGTGGAAATGTTGTATTACAAAAAAATGTTAATAAATATATTTTTACTGGAGATGAAAATTTTATAATAAATTCTACAACAGACAGCTACAATGAATTTACATGTGTTATACCTAATTTATATCCTAAAAAATATTTTGAAACAAAATCCAATAAATTTCTTTATAATTTGGATAATAGAATTTCAATTTCAGACACAGGAGCAACTTATATCCGAATACCAATTAAATTACAAGTAGACACAATAGATAAATTCAAGACCATTATTAAAGATACAGAAGTATATTATGTATTAGCAACACCAGAATTAATTGATTTAGGACAACTTACCGAACTACCAAAAACTTTTGAAGGCATAAATAACATTTGGGCAGAAACAAACCTAGGTAACACAGAGATAGAAATAGAATATGTGCAAGATGCAAAGAAACTACTAGAAAAACAAGCAGAACAGCAAAACGCAAGATTAGATAACATAGAAGCATTATTAAGTACAACAGAAACAAGTGCATTATTATTAGATAATATGCAAACAGATTTAGAAAGTGAGGTGGAGTAGAATGAATATAGCAACATTATTAGAAAAATTAATTGTAAAGAAATACTATGCAAATAAAGAAGACATAGAGAACAAATTAAATGTATTTTATGCAATGTCTAAAATTAGCGACGAAGAATACAGCAATTTAACACTAAAAGTAGAAGAAGTTTACGCAGTAGTAGAAGATACAGAAGTAACAGAAGAAGTAACAGAAAGCGAGGCTGAATAATGGCATTAATTAATTTTATAAAAGATTATTGGGTACAGATAGTATTTATCTGTACCTTTATTATGACAATATACAAATTTGGAAAAGCAATGCTAGAAGCCACAAAATGTAGCTTAAGAAACGATATTTTAGGAATATACGATAGATGTAAAGATACTAAAAAAATAACAAAATGGCAATTAGAAAGTATAGAGTATAGTTACAAACAATACAAAATGTTAAAAGGCAATTCTTTTGTAGAAACATTAGTAGAAAAAGTGGAAGATTTTGAAATTATTGATTAAAAATAACGAGGAGGAATAAATATGGAGAAGATTAAGAAAATAGCAAAATATACAACTAATGTACTAGCAATAATAGGTGCTCTAGTAGCAGGCATAAATGGTGTAGATGGTATAACAATACCATATGCTACACAGATAATACAAATAATAGCAGTTTTACAAGGTATAATAGGAACATATCTGTTAACCAATAAAACATTAAAAGGAAGTGAATAAAAATGAACATAAAGAATTATAGTAGAAAAAAAGATGGGCAAAAAAATATTACACAAAATATAAAAGTGTACGAGGTCGCTTGTAAAGATGGTACAGATGCCGTTAAAATGGACTATGTAATATGTTGTTTTGCACAGTATGTTCGAGAAGTATTAGGCAAAGCAATACATATTAATTCTGGTTATAGAACAACAGCATATAATAGAAAAGTTGGAGGGAAAAGTGGTAGTAGACATCTAAAAGGTTGTGCATTAGATTTGTGGATACAATCTGTAAAACAGCAAGATTTAGCAAATTATTTCTATTCTATGGGACTAGTTCGTGTAGGAGTCTATAGTTCTTTTGTCCATGCAGATACAGACAGGAGCCCACAATGGTTATCTCAAGGAAAATTCAAAAAAGTTAATATTCCATATCTAAGATTATTAAAACAAGGCTCAAAAGAGTATTTGGTGGCAATCGTACAGTACAAATTAAATTGTTTAGGATATTCTTGTGGAGTAGAAGATGGAGTTTTTGGAAATGCAACTAAAAATGCAGTAATTAATTTCCAAAAAGCAAAAGGATTGTCCACAGATGGAATTGTAGGAAAAAATACTTGGAATAAATTATTTAATTAAAAAAATATTGACAAAAATATAAACATAGTATATTATAATTTTAGTTCCAATACTCGGTAGATTCTATATTAAATTAGTCTGCTTTCATTATTGTTTAACTATAACATGTAATGTATTTTAATGAATTTTAAAATAAAAGTAATATTTTCTAAACTATTATTAGTTTAAAATTTATTAAAAAAATTGGTTTAACTTTAACACGTAGTGTATAAATAAAAAAATAAGAGGAGTTTTCTTCCTCTTATTTTTAGTTTTCCCAAATATCCCAAGTCCAAATGATTATTTTTAACGGATCTTCGTTATTCTTAACAATATCAAAGTTAATGTTAATTTCTTTATCTTTTAATATTTTTGTTTCAATAGCATATGAAGCACTTGTTTGATCTAAAACATCTTCAATGTAATCGAATGCACTAGATGTACTTCCAGTAATATTTTTAATTGCATTATCAACATCTAATAAAGACATTTCTTTTTTTAATACTTCTTTCTTTATTTCATCTATCATTTTTTCAATTCTTTCATTGTCATAGTTATTACATATAACAACTTCAAAATGTTCATTGTTATCGACATCCTCTTGTGTTTTATAGAAATAATACTCAACATCTTCTTCTATATTATTTTCAACATATTCTTTTGCTTCCTCATAGCTGTAAAAATTAGTATATTTACTTTCAATTGTAAAATCGTAATTTCCTTTTTGATCATATTGCACATACGCTTTCTCTAAAATAATTCCTTCCATTTTAAAATCCTCCTTATTTATAATAATTTTTTTTCCATCAAATTTTAATGTTGCTGTTCTATCTGCATCGTCAAATCCCATTTCTTTAACCCATGGAACTGGTAATGTTATTCTAGTTGTAGTATATCCATTTCCATTTTTGGCAAATAATATTTTTGTAGTTCTTATTTCAACATCTTCTTTTTTCATATTTATACCTTGTCCTTTCGTTTTGTTAAATACATATTAACATAGTCGTGTCGACTTGTCAATGATTTTTTCAAAAAAAATAAAAAAATTTTCAAAAATCTTCCAAAGCCCCTAAAAATAAGGTATAAAACTATATTGATAAAAAATAAAAATGGCTTAAAATCAATTGTAATGCGAGTTTGTTTTTTTTATAAAGATATTGCACTTTTTATTAAACAATGATATAAATTGTATAAAGCGGTGTTAAGATAAACAAAAACTTTACAAATTATGTAAAATACTGTATAATATATTGATAGAGTTATTAAAATTTCATGTAATATATAGTATATTTGGAGAATAAATATGAATAATAATAAAATAGAAGGATATCATGCAACCACTAAAAAATATGCTATAGAAATAAGTGAAACACAAAAGTTTAAAATTGATAACGAAAAGGCAAATCAAAAATTTCTTGGTAGAGGCATATATTTTTATCTAGATAGAGCAAATGCTGTGGACTGGACGATAAAGATGTATAAAGATAAAAAAAACAAACAATTACCAAATAACCCCAACGAAATAATTGACAATTATAGAATTATAACTGCAGATATAATAAATAATGAAAATCGAATATTAAATTTGGATACTCGAGAAAATATAAACAAGCTAAATGTTATGGCAGATTTAATTAAACAAAAATTAGAGAAATATTCTATGCAAAGTAATGATAAAATTTTAGGAGTTATATTAAATTATTTAGAAAAAAACAATTTTCTTAAGGACATAGATGCAGTAAAAAGAACTTTTCCATATCCAATAGAGTCGACAAAAAAAATAAAAGGAATAAATTGCATCAACAAAACAATGATTTGCGTAAAAAATAATTGTATAATTGATAATATAAAGATATCTAAAAAGATAACTCAAAAGGAATACAATTATAGTATGATTATATATTAATTAACAAGAAAGGAGAAATATAATATGAATATATTTGAACTAAGCGAAGAAAAAATAAAAGAAGTACTACAAAACGAACTAAATAAAGTTACTCCTGAAGAATTGTTAGAAGAGTTAATTAATTGCGGATTAAAAGAAGAAATAAGTATAACGGACGAAGCTAAATATAATGTAATGGCAACTATGTGCAATAACCAATGTAATTTATGGGTACATAAAGAAACTTCTGGTTGGACAAACTGGATAAAGAGATTTGGCAAGAAAGATGACTTAAAGGAGGCGGTATAGATGGCAGAGTATGAAAGTGTTTTAAAATTCAAGAATTATCTTGTGGATGAGATAAAATTTAAAAGGAATAATAAATTTGATCAGAATACTAATGATACAATAAGAGTAAATTTTAACATTAAAAGAAACAAAATAATTGATGAGAATAATATGGTTATAAGATTATTTGTGCATATTTTTGAAGATGCTGAGAATAATAATTATCCATTTGAAATGGAAGTATCTGTTACAGGATTTTTTGAGATATCAGATAATACAGGAAAATTCAATTTTGAACCTAATGCAATAGCTATTCTGTATCCATATGTGCGTGCTATAGTTTCAAATTATACTATTAATGCCAATATAGGTGCAGTGGTATTGCCTGCAATTAATGTAAATGAGATGTTAAAACAAGAAGAAGATAAAAAAGACTAGCAAAACTAGTCTTTTTTTTTTAGTTACCGACAGATTTCGACACAAATAATTAACATAATGTGCTATAATTAATAGAGGTGATTAAATGAGTATAGACTTGCTAATAATTCGCAACCGTGCAAGACTAGAAAAATTAATTACAGAAGATAAAGAATATAGCATAATATTAAGGCAAAGTAAAAAGTTGGACAAATTAATAAATGCCAAAATGAAAGAGATTAACGCAAGTTAGTCTCTTTTACTGTTGTATACATATTATTGTTAAAATGTATTGTAGTGTCAAATTTATTTTCTGCATAAAAACCACCATAGTGGTGAAAATATATGTTAAATATAAAAAATGGTGGTATTATGCAGGTAATTATTAAATTAAAGGAAGTTCGAAAAAAATATAATATAAGTATAAGGCAATTAGCAAATAAAACTGGAATATCTGAATCCCATTTAAGGTATATAGAAAATGGGGAAAGAGAGCCAGGAATTTCTATTTTAATAAGAATTGCAGTAGCACTAAATATTGATGAAAAGGAGCTGTATGAAGTAAGAAAATGAATTGTGGAATTAATATTGAGATGAGAATTAAAGAGGCAATACAAGAATCCGGAATAAGTTTAAGAGAATTGGAAAGAAAAACTGGAATAGAAAGACACTATTTAAAAACAATACAAGAATTACCAGCAGATGAAATTTTGTTACACGAAGCTGTTCTTATTGCGGATGCGTTGGGAAAAGATATCAAAGATTTGTTCGTAACTGAAACCCTTACTATTATTTAGATACAGAGTTTTAATACTTAAAAACGCTATTCCCATTTTCTGCAAATAAAGTGTGTTTTATATATGAAATAAGATGTTTTATATATAAAATGCACTTTTTTCTATATAAAAATGTAGAATGTTGTCAAGGGAGGAATCAAAATGGAAAAATTTATTAACGAAAGAATTAAAGAAAATAAGGAGTTATTTAGTAAAGAAGAATTTGAGGTAATAGAAAGCAATATGAATGTAATAAGGAAAATATATATATTATCTATATTAGATGTATATAAAACAATGAAAGATGTCTAATTCTGACATCTTTTTATCGTTATGTTATAAATTAAATATATTACAGGGGATAGCTGTGGTGGAGGTGAGGAGAATCGAACTCCTGTCCAATAGCTCTTCCATATAAACTTCTCCGAGTGCAGTTTGTTATTATTTATTCCTCTAAAAATAAGTTAACAAACAAACTCATTTTTAAAGTAGCTATAAAAATCCTGCTATTTTTCTAGCAAAAAATAGTTTCGTTTCCCACTAATTCGTCGCCTTATTCTATACCGTGGGTATTATAGACAAGACGTCACTGCAATTAGGCAGCGAATGCTAATTCTTCGTTATCAGCGTTTATATTTAATTTTGCTTTTTTATAGTGGCCAAAGCAACCATCCACTACTCGCTATTTATATTTCTAAACTACTGTCGAAACCGTTACACCCCCATAGTTAGTGTACTTTACTATTATATATTATTTTTATGTTTTATTCAATGGATTTACTTAAAAAAATGAAAGTAGGTGCTAAAATCTACTTTTATTTTTTTACATTAATATATCTGTATTAACCTTAAATTTTATTTGAAACATAATTTTAGTAAATTTGTTGAATAAAATATAAAGGTAATATATAATGTAATTAATCAAAAACATATAACGGTTCTATCAGATGTTATATGTAATAACAAAAGAAGGGATGATTAAATGGAAAAAAAATTAGAAGAAAAAACAAAAAATAAAAATAGTAATAAAATAAAAATAGCTCTTATAATTATTATTGTTTTATTATTAATAACAGCAATTGGAATAATATTTTATCAAAGACTGAAAAGTGCAAGGAACAATTATAATCGCAGTCTTTACGACGGTTGTGATGTTTGTGATAAACCAATAATATACTTATATCCAAAGGAAGAAGCAAAAGTTTCTGTTAATTTGGAATACTCAAATAAAATAACATGTTCTTATCCAAAATATGTAGATGGATGGAATGTACTTGCTAAACCTAATGGTGATTTAGTTGATTTAAAAAGCAATAGAAATTTGTATGCACTATATTATGAAAGTGAAAATGTAAGCAATTTTAAAGTACAGCAGGATGGATTTATAGTAAAGAGCGAGGATACAGCACAATTTTTAGAAGAGAAACTTGCTATATTGGGCTTAACTGAAAGAGAATCAGAAGAGTTTATTGTTTATTGGTTACCAAAATTGGAAAAAAATAAATATAATTATATAAGATTTGCAACTATGGATGAAATAAATAAAAATATGCCATTAGAAATAAATCCAAGTCCAGATTCAGTAATAAGAGTGTTAATGACATTTAAAAAATTAGAAAATCCTATTGATGTTCAAGAGCAAAAATTACAGACACCAAATAGAACAGGATTTGTGGCAGTTGAATGGGGCGGAACGGAAATTAAATAAAAAGTAGGTTGTAACAAAAAAGGACTAATTATAAAGTAATTTATAATTGGTCTTTTTTACATATGAAGTCATAAAACATCGAATTTTGACGAACGAATTTTCTTGAAAATTTACAAAAGTTATAGTATGATAAATTCACTCAATAAAATTTTATTCTATGTATTTTATTCAAAAAAGAAAAAAATTAAAGTCATGAAAAAATTCCAACAAAAATTATAAAAAATCCCCAAAGCTTTTTTATTAAATTATACCATTTCCACCATAGTGGATATTATGTATGTTATTTTAAAAGCAAGAGATACTATAGATGGTGGTTATATGTATATAATAATAAAACTAAAAGAAATAAGAGAGCAAAAAAATCTCAGTTTAGGAGATTTAGCCAAAAAAACTGGCATTTCAAAATCTCATCTTAATTACATAGAGAAAGGTGAAAAAGAGCCTAGCTTATCAATGATTATAAGGATAGCTATAGCTCTAAATATTGACGAAAAAGAACTATACAAGGTGGTAAAATGATTTATAAAGACATTTCGGAGCAAATCGAAGAATTAAGATGTAAATTGCATAAAGAATTAGAAAAAAGTGGTTTTGATACAAAAAAAGCACTTAAAATTAGTGAGGAGTTAGATGAATTAATAGAAAATTTTTATGTAGAAAAGAACATGAAAAAAACAAATGATAATAATAGCTTATACAAAGAATACATGATAGCATACAATAGATTAAAAGAATTATTAAAAAAGAATGGTATTTTTCCAACAGAAAAAGAATGGAATAATATTGCAAAATATGAAAAATACCTAAATAGTAGATCAATAAAATATGTATCAGGAATAAGTTGGGGAAATTTAAAGAAGAAAATAAAGCTAGAAATAAAAAGTGAAAGTTAAAATCATAAAGAATAAGAGCATAAAATATTCAAATTAGTAAATAATACATAAAACGAAAGGAGTAAATTTTATGGAAAATTTAATTAATAATTTGAATATTTATTTAAGTGATTTAAATGTTTTTTACAGAAAGTTACAAAATTATCATTGGAATATAAAAGGAAAAAGTTTTTTTGTAGTTCATGCAAAACTAGAAGAATATTATAATGAAATAAATGAACAAATTGACGAAGTTGCAGAGCACATATTAGCAATAGGGGGCGTTCCATTAGCAACTTTAAAGGATTATTTAAATACAACAAAAATAACAGAAGCAAAAAATGAAAAAGTAACATGTGAAGTTGTATTTAGTGAAATTGTAAAGGACTATAATGAACTTTTACAAGATTCTAAAAATATAAAAGTATTGGCTGATGAAAATAATGAATATAAAACATCAGCATTAATGGATGATATAATTAAAGATTATAGCAAAAAAATATGGATGATAAAACAAAGTATGGAATAAAAATATATAATAAAGTCAGGAGGCGAAAAGTTATCTTGACTTTATTTTTTTTGGAGGTTTATTTGAAGTTTTTATATAATGCAAGCATAAATAATAAAATTAAAGATCTAAGTGAGATAAAAGAGCATGAGAATAACGAAGATTATATAAATTTATTTGTATATGAAGAAGGTACAAAATATAACTATTATAAAATAGGTGATCTTGTTTTTGTACATCATTATAAATACAATAATGGAAATAAAGGAATAAATCATATATTTTTAATTGTAGATATATATCAAAATAAAAATTTTATATGTTATTTTGGAATGCTTATTTCATCTAAAATAGAAAAGTTAAAATATAAATTCAATAAATACATAAAAAAAGATAATAAAAATAATCTAAAAACAGATAGCATAGTAAAAACAGATGTAATTTACAAAATTTTTACAAAAAATATATTGCTAAAAATAGGAAATATTGATAAAACTAAAGTAGATATTTATAAAAATTATCTTATAAATAATAACTAAGGAGGAATCATTATGAAAATAACAAGTGTACAGGCTTTAGAGAATATTTCTAAAGAAATAAGAAGAAGCACAATAGAACAAATTTATAATGCACAATCAGGACATCCAGGAGGATCTTTATCATGTGCAGATATATTAACTGTATTATATTTTAATCAAATGAATATAAATCCAAAAGATCCAAATGCAGAAGGTAGAGATAGACTAGTATTATCAAAGGGCCATTCATCACCAGCATTATATGCTACTTTAGCAAGAAAGGGATATTTTGATAAATCTTTATTAACAGATTTCAGAAAAATTAATAGCAATTTACAAGGTCATCCGGATATGAACAAAGTTCCAGGAGTTGATATGTCAAGTGGTTCACTTGGACAAGGTCTATCTGTTGCAAATGGAATGGCTTTAAATTCAAAAATGGATGAATCTGGATATAGAGTTTACTGTATTTTAGGAGACGGAGAGCTAGAAGAAGGTCAAGTTTGGGAAGCGGCAATGACAGCAAATAAATATAAATTAGACAATTTATGTGTAATTGTAGATAATAATAATTTACAAATTGATGGAACAATTGAAGAAGTAAAAGGATTAGAGCATATCGAGGAAAAATTTGAAAGCTTTGGATTTAATGTAATAACAGTAAATGGAAATAAAATAGCAGATTTAATACAAGCTTTTGATAAAGCAAAAACAACAAAAGGAAAACCAACAGCAATCGTAGCAATAACAACAAAGGGAAAAGGAGTATCCTTCATGGAAAATCAAGCAAGCTGGCATGGTAAAGCTCCAAACGAAGAGCAATATAAGCAAGCTATGGAAGAATTACAATAAATTATATATAATTAGGAAGGAATGAGTTTTATGAACATAGATAAAAAAATTGCCACAAGACAAAGTTATGGTGAAGCCTTAGTTGAACTTGGAAAAGAAAATGAAAAAGTTGTAGTATTAGATGCAGATTTATCATCTGCAACAAAAACAAATTTATTTGCAAAAGAGTTTCCAAATAGATTTTTTGATATAGGAATTGCAGAACAAGATATGATGGGAACTGCCGCAGGTTTTGCAACGTGCGGAAAAATTCCGTATGCAAGTACATTTGCAGTTTTTGCATCAGGAAGAGCTTATGATCAAGTACGAAATAGTATAGCATACCCTAATTTGAATGTAAAAATATGTGCAACACATAGTGGAGTAACAGTTGGTGAAGATGGTGCAACACATCAAATGTTAGAAGATATAGGTATGATGAGATCAATACCAAATATGACTGTAATAAGTCCATCAGATGATACTCAAACAAAATGGGCAATAAAAGAAATATCAAAAATAAATGGACCTGTATATGTTCGTTTATCAAGAGTAGCAACACCAGTAATATATGATGAAAATGCAAAATTTGAAATAGGTAAATCTTGTCAAATTGGAAAAGGTGTAGATGCAACAATATTTGCAACAGGCGTTACTGTATCTGAAGCAATAAAAGCAAAAGAAATGCTTGAAAAAGAAGGAATTTATGCAAGAGTTATTGATATGTATAGTTTAAAACCAATTGATAAAGATATGATAATAAAATCTGCAAAAGAAACAAAAATGTTGATATCTGTAGAAGATCATAGTATAATAGGAGGGCTTGGAACAGCTATAGCAGATGTTCTTGCACAAGAATATCCAGCAAAATTAATAAAATTAGGTGTACATGATTCTTTTGGAAAATCAGGTAAAGCAAATGAATTAATGAACTATTTTAAAATTGATGCAGACGCAATAGTTGAGGAAATAAAAGCAAGATTTAAATAAATTATTGAGGTGATTTAAATTTGAAAAAATTACTTGATTGTATAGAATATATAAAAGCAAAAGAAATAGTTGAAATTTTAATAGCTGTAGGTGTACTTGTAGGATTTATAATATTAAGTTCAATATTTGCAAAAATAATAATGAAATGTTTTAAAATAAAATCAGATAAATTTACTAAAAAAACTAAAATATACAAAATATCAAAATTTATATGGATTATTTCAGGCACATATATAAGTTTACTAATATTGCAACTACCATCAGATTTTATGGCAATTGTAACAAAAATATTTAAGTTAGCTCTTATATATGGTGTAACAAGATTTTGTGCAAATTTAGTAAGACCTAATACAAAGCTATTTACAAAAATAAAAGAAAGTGAAAAAAATACTTCTAATGAGCATACAATGAATTTTGCAGTAAAATTTATAAGAGGAATTATATACGTAATTGGTGCCTTCATATTTATATCTGAACTCGGATATGATTTAAGTGGTCTGATAACAGGATTAGGAATTGGAAGTGTTGTACTAGCCTTAGCTGCTCAAGATTTGGCTAAAAATTTATTTGGAGGATTTGCAATACTTTCAGATAAAACATTTGTAATTGGAGATACAATAGAGGTAAAAGGTGTATATGGAACAGTAGAAGATATTACATTTAGAACAACTAGAATAAGAAAATTAGATAATACAGTGATAACAATGCCAAATTCAGTATTAGCTGATTCTGATATAATAAATTGGAACAAAATACAAAAAAGAAGATATGATTGTGATTTAAAAGTATCATTGCAAATGTCCCAAAAACAAATAAATGATATTATAAAAAAGTTGGCTTTTGAATTACAAAAAAATAAAGATATTATAAAAAATTCTATAAGAGTATATTTTAGTGATATTGAAAAAGACGGTTATAATATAAAAATATATTTATATACAAATATAATAGATTATGATGAATATATAGAATTTATAAATAATGTAAATTCACAAATATTAGCATTATTAGAGCACGAAAATGTAAAATTAATATATCCAACAATTCAAATCGAAAGATAACAAATTAAATGAAAAAATATTGGTAGGAGATAGATGTAAAAATGTTAAATCAATTTTCAAGAACAGAATTATTAGTAGGAAAAGATGGAATAGAAAATTTAAACAAAGCCAAAGTTGCAATATTTGGAATAGGAGGAGTTGGATCTTTTGTTGCAGAAGGATTAGTAAGAGCAGGTGTTGAACATTTTATATTAGTAGATGATGACAAAATATGTTTGACAAATTTAAACAGACAAATTCACGCAACAAGAAAAACAATTGGAAAATACAAAGTTGATGTGATGAAAGAAAGAATATTAGAAATCAATCCAAAAGCAGAAGTTGAAACATATAAAGAGTTTTATATGCCTGATTCCGACCACAGTATTTTAGATGAAAGTGTTGATTATATAGTAGATGCAATAGATACTGTAACAGGAAAAATAGAGCTTGTAATGAATGCTGAAAAATTAAATATACCAATAATATCTGCAATGGGATCTGGTAATAAATTAGACCCAACAAAATTTGAAGTAACAGATATATACAAAACAAGCATATGTCCGCTTGCGAAAGTAATGAGAAAAGAGCTAAGAGCAAGAGGTGTAAAAAAACTAAAAGTTGTGTATTCAAAAGAGGAGCCATTAAAACCATATGAAGGAATAGAAAATAGTTGTAAAAATAACTGTATATGTCCTCCAGGAACAAAAAGAAAATGTACAATAAGAAATCAAATACCAGGAAGTATATCATTTGTGCCATCAGTTGTGGGAATGATAATTGCGGGAGAAGTTGTAAAAGATATATTGAAAAATAAATAATTGAATAAGATATATGGTAAAAGTAAGAGTGAGAATACTGGATAAAAATTTAATTTAACTTTTTATCCAGTATTCTCATTTTTATATTAACTATTTATCAGAGAAATGATATGCTTACTAAGAGAAAGTATGTATGAATGTTAAAAAGTAGATTTAAATCAAAATAATAGTTTAAAATAATTGTAATTTTACTTTTATTTTATATATGTAATATGCTATAATCAAATAAGTTTTAGTACATAATATATGTAATTATATGGAGGAATAAAATGAGTGTAAGAGATTTACCAACGAAAAATAATTTAATAAAATTACAAGCTTTTATAAAACAATCAAAACAAGGGCACAAATTATTAGAGCAGAAAAAACTTATATTAACCAGAGAGCTTGATAAATATAAACAAAAAGAAAAAGATTTAAAAGAGCAAGGAAAAAATATTGTAAAAGAAGCGGAAAATTCATTAAAATTATCTAATGTTGATATAGGAATTGAAGCAATGATGGATATATCTGAAACAGTAAAAGAAGATGACAATTCTATAGATATAAAATATAAAACAATAATGGGTGTAGAAATTCCATCAATTATATCACAAGAAAAAGTAATAGCTCCAACATATGGATTATATAGTACAACATCAAATGTAGATGAAACCATAACAAAATTTAATGATGTGAAAAAATATATAATTGAACTTGCAGAAATTGAAAATATAATTTTTAGACTAGAAAAAAGCATAGAAAAGGTTCAAAGAAGAGCAAATGCACTAAAAGAAATAATAATCCCAAGAGACGAAAAAATAGCAAAAAAAATAGAAGATATCTTGGACGAAACAGATATGGAAGAATTTGCAAGATTAAAAATGATTAAAAAAAATAATTTATAAAAAAGGGTTGAAAAAAATAATTGTTATGATACAATAAGAAAAAATAAATTTTTTACAAATGATTTTTATAAGGGGGAAATTAAAAATGAAAGAAACAAAAGGAAAAATTGTAATTGCAATAATATTAACAGTAGTAATGTTAATAGCATCAGTAAAAAGTTCAATGGCATATGCTGATAATTTAAATATGGATGAAGATAGAGTAATAATTATGCCTTCATTTATTTGGAATGGTACTGGAACAATAACTATAAGTAGTAGTGTAAAGGATTACAAATTATACTATCAAAGTGTAGATATGAGTGATGAACAATACGAGACATGCGTAAATCTTAAAGAAAAGTATAAATTGGAAGATTTAGAAAACGAGTTAGATGAAGCAGAAAAAAAATATAATAATGCAACAACTCCTGAAGATAAGAAAACATATGGAGAAAAATACAATGATCTTGTAGAAAAATATAACTCAAAGATAACAGAATATAATAGTGAATTAAAAACAAATATTCCAGATTTTAAAGAGGATAATTGGAAGGAATCTGCTGATGGCAAAGTTGAGGCAACAAGTAATAAGGCAAAGGGATTTGCAGTATGGGCAAAATTAGTAAAATCAGATGGAACAATTTTATATAAAGTAAATATATATGGAAATGACCAAAAAAATAATGATAATGATGAGAAAAAAGATGTTATAACATTAGATAAGACAACATTAACATTGGAAGAAGGAAATTCAGCAACATTAACAGCAACAATAAATTCTACAGATATAACAGATAAAACTGTAACATGGAAAAGTGAAGATGAAAAAATTGCTAAAGTTGAAAATGGAAAAGTAACAGCAATATCAGAAGGAACAACAAAAATTATAGCTACAGCTTCTGATGGAAGTACAGCTACTTGTACAGTAACAGTAAAAAAAGTTGCAAATACAAATGAAGGAAATTCAAATGATCCAACAACATCAAAGAAACCATTAGCACAAACTGGTGAAAAAACATATATTGTAGTAGGAATATTAGCTATTGTTTCTGCATTTGGTTTATATAGATTTAAAAAAGTAAAAAATTTAAAATTAAAATAATATAAAAAACTCATGTTAGACTTGGTCTAATATGAGTTTTTTGTCGAACTATAGCTGAGCTAATATATGGCATTGAAAACGATTCTTAATGTGTCTTTGTTACAACAGAGTAACATAATAATACTATTGACAAGAAAAACAAAAAAATGTATAATAATAAACAGTTATTACCAAAATAATTGGTAAACAAAGAGATTTAAATTTATATTTAATATTTGGAAAAACAAATATTAATAATGTAATAAAATGTAGTTCGGAAAAAATTTAATATAAAAGTAAATTGTATATAATAAGAAATTGAGCGTTTAAATTAAAAGGTGTGTAAAATTTAATTAAAGAGAAAATGAAAAATTATATGTATATAAAACAAAAATAAAGATTGTTAAAAGCAATCTTTATAATTAGTGCAATTTACTTATATTAAAATAAAGCATTATAATAATGCAATTAAAAGATTAACTATAAAATTATTATAGTATTTTTAAGCGAATATAGATTTAAATAAAAATAATATAAGTAAGGAGTGAAATTTTTATAATGACAAAAGAAGGAAATCAAAACGAAAATAAAGCAGAAAAAAAATTAAAAAAAGAAGTTAAAGAAACAAAAGTAAACAAAAGAGCAAAAGAAATAGTTGAAGTTAGCCCTGAAAAAAATTTAGATAACACAGCTAAAAAAAGCAAGAAGAGATTTTTTGAAAAAGGTGATAAGAAACCTCAAAAAAGAAGAGCTGTAGAAACTGAGGAAAAATCACAGTCAAAACCAAAAAGAACAACAAAAAGAAGATCAGAAATAAAAGTAGATTCAGAATATGACTTTGGATTCAAAAAAGGAAAATTAAAAATAATTCCTTTAGGAGGTCTTGAAGAAATAGGAAAAAACATAACTGTTTTTGAATATGAAGATGAAATGATTTTAGTAGATTGTGGACTTGAATTCCCAGAAGATAATATGCTAGGTGTTGATATGGTAATACCAGATGTTACATACCTAGAAAGAAATCAAGATAAACTAAAAGGTTTAGTAATAACACATGGACATGAAGACCACATTGGATCTATACCATATGTTTTAAAAAAGGTTGATATGCCAATTTATGCA